>Ga0182024_10004482_pt1 | contig 32092 bp, 26 predicted proteins | sample P32metaG_FD_120480 | JGI IMG/M metagenome (GOLD analysis project Ga0182024, IMG submission 120480) | Permafrost microbial communities from Stordalen Mire, Sweden - P3-2 metaG (Illumina Assembly) | ecosystem: Environmental > Terrestrial > Soil > Wetlands > Permafrost | place: Sweden: Stordalen...
GGCGGAAAGGGCGGAGGGGGAAAAGGCGGCGGCGGATAAGGCGGTTGCGGGAAGGGCGGCTGCGGAAAGGGCGGCTGCGGAAAGGGCGGCTGCGGAAAGGGCTGCTGCGGAAGAGGCGGCTGCGGATAAGGCGGCTGCGGAAAGGGCTGCGGCGGAAGAGGCGGCTGCGGAAAGGGCGGCCGAAAAGGCCGCTATCTTAAAGGCAGCTGCCGAACGGCTGGCGGAAAGAGCGGCTGCGGAAAGGGCGGCTGCGGAAAGGGCGGCTGCGGAAAGGGCGGCTGCGGAAAAGGCGGCTGCGGAAAAGGCGGCTGCGGAACAGCCGGCTGCCGAAAGGGCGGCTGTGGAAAGGGCGGCTGCCGACAAGTTCGAGGCGGAAAGGGCGGCTGAGGAACGGGCGGCTGCCGGCACTGCTGCAGAGAGCGAAAGCAAGGCAGACTCCAAGTACGAATATGGCTCCAAATACGCCTACACCTCTACCTCAGAACCTTCGGAAAGGGCGGCTGCGGAAGGAGCAGCGGATCAGGTCGCTGCTTCGGCGGCCGCGTTTTCCGCAGCGACCCCCGCAGCCGCCTTTTCCGAAAAGATCGCTGCGTTAAAGGCTGTAGCAAAGGCCGCTGCGGAAAAGACAGCGGAAAAGGCGGCTGGCGGAAAAACAGCTGCGGAAAAGGTCGCTGCGTTAACGGCTGCAGCAAAGGCCGCTGCGGAAAAGGCGGAAAAGACAGCTGCGGAAAGCGTCGCTGCAACAAAGTCCGCAGAAAAGGCCGCCGACATCTTAGCCGAGCAGGATCATAGTGACACGACGGGTGCGCCTCTAGAATCAAAGGGTGTTCCACACGTTGCGAATCCATCAGACGGGGATCCGCCAGCTTCGAATTTGCAGCGCCTGCTGCGAAGTGCAGCGGCCAAAGCGAACAAGGCCAAAGACAACACCGCACAAAGGGCGATTACGACTGAAAGCAACACCCCGAAAAACTCCCTCCAAGAACTGGTGTCGCCAAGCTCAGAGTCGTGTGTGGCACAAGAAGAACCACCACAGCTGGTGTCGCCAGGCTCAGAGTCGAGTGTGGCACAAGAAGAAGCACCACAACTGGTGACGCCAAGCTCGGAGTCGAGTGTGGAGCAGGAAGCACCACAATTGGTGTCACCTGACTTAGATCCGACTGTCCTGCAAGAACCAGATTGGGTGCCAAGTTTTGAACCAACTGTGGTACAAGAACCAGGGTGGGTGCCAAGCTTTGAACTCCCTGCTCCAGGCGAGCCTGAATTGGGTCTCTTTGTTCTGGAGGAACCAGAACTGAGGCCAAGCGAGGACCCGAATGTTGCACAATATCCACCGCCGCTGCTATTGCCAAGCGCGTACTCGGCTGTGGCACAAGAACCACTGCTGGTATCGCCAAGCTCCGAGTCGAGTGTTGGCGAAACTGGCATAGACCTTCATCCTCCAGAATCTGACTTGCCCTCGCCTGTTGTAGCTGACCCTCAGTACCTGAAGGGCATAAGGGCGATGATAGATTCCGCCTTAAAAACTACTGCAAACCTGCGTGCGACTGATCCCGGCGCCGAGATCAAAAAAGTCTACCAGGAAGCAAACAAGAAAGACAAAGCGAATCAGACCGCCACTGTACGCGCGCTTCCAACCATTGATGAACCGGAGGCCACTCGTAAGGAAAAAGCGCGCAACGCTGTAATCATTCAATTCATTAAGCACCATCGAATACAGATAACGACGGCAAGTCTGGTGCTGGTGTTGTTTGTTGTAGGCACTATGTTTTGGCGCGACCAGGCGCAGCGCAGTTTCGCTGCCAAAATCCAGAATTGCCTTGACCACGATCAGATAAGCGATGCCAAAGAGCTTATCGCCCGCAGTCTGGCCAGCTTCCCACATGAACCCAAGTTTCATTATTTCAAGGGAAGACTCCTCGCCAAGCAAGGAAAGATGGCGCCCGCATTGGCTGAATATCTTATTGCTACCGCCGCCAACGCCGAGCCCTATAATTTGGTTTATGTAGCTTACCGGGCCAGGGCTTACTTAGCATTGGGACAGAATGCCAAAGCAATTGAAGACTTAGATCGCATCCTCGAATTTCCAAGCAAAGATTGGAAAAGCTATGCAGACCGAGCAGTCGCCGAGATGCAAACGGGAAAAGCAGCAAAAGCCGTTGACGACGCAAAAATGGCGATCGAACTTGAGCCTTCCGCTGCCAATCATCGCACCCTTGCCCTGGCCTACGCCCTATCCAATAACTACAAAGATTCGATCAGCCAATGGAATTGGATACTGGCGAAAAATCCTCAGGATGCGGCAGCTTATGCCGGACGGGCCAGTGCAGAATATTCTGCCAAAAAGGCGAAACTTGCTTTTGACGATCTAGGCAAATCGATTGCTCTCAAACCATCATTCGCCCCCTTTTACTATAGTCGCGGATTGCTCTATCAGGTAGACAAACAGCCAAAAGCTGCTATTGCTGATTACACATCAGCTCTTCGCTTTGAGCCGAAAAACAAAGATTATATTCAAGCGCGCGCACAAGCGTATTCCTCCTCAGGTGATCTCAAAAAAGCAATGGCCGATTATCATGCCCTTGCTGCTCTGCAGAACACTGAGTCGAAAGGGCTGCTCTTAGAGCGCTCAACTGCTGAACTATCAGTCCACAAATACAGGCAAGCGGCTGAGGACTTAGGAAAATTAGTAGAGCAAAGTCCCAACGACTTGACGCTCAGGCTAAACCATGCGCAGACCTGCGAGAAGGCAGAGGAGTTTGCCAGGGCCCTTGAAGATTACAGCTTCTTGATCGCAAAAGATCCTAAGAACGCTACCTATTATGTTAGGCGCGGATGGATGAGCAGCAAACAAAGACACTACGATCCCGCTGATGCTGATTTCGAAAAAGCGCTGACGCTGGACAAGAAATATGCTGAAACCTATCTATATCGCGGTCTTAGTTACGCTGATCGAGGTCAAAACGATCTCGCATCAATTGACTTTAGTCATGTCCTGAAATTACAGCCTGATAATGCGTTGGCAAAGCAAAAGTCTCGTGAGATCGCAAAATTGAAAGGTTCAGGAACAGTAGCAGTTGCCACCATCGGACCTGCACCTGCACCGAGCATAGTGTCATCCGGAGATTCTGTTGTCGACGGCTATAATCTACAGACGGCAGGAAATCTCAGTTCAGCGATCCACAAATTTGCCGAAGCTGTGAAGAAAGTTCCCAACAACGCGCAAGCGAGAAAATATCTCGCCTATGCGTTATTCCAAGATGGTCAGATGGAGAGCGCTTGTGTCCAGTTCAAAGCGATGGGGGTGTTAGGTGCGCTCGGCCCTGCTGACGAATCAAAGTATGCGGACGCTCTGCAGCAGTCGGGCAACCAGGACGGGGCGGCGGAAATTTTGGGAAAATTGTTGAAGGACACGCCAGGCGATCTGGAAATACGGATGCGACTTGCCCGCATCTATTGGACCCTTGGTAAAAAGCAAAAAACGCACGAGCTCTGCCTTGAAGGTATTAAGACATCGCCCAACAATGCTAAATCGCTGATGAATTTGATGCAATCATTGCATGAAGAAGAAGAGAAGAAGAAAGACCAACAACCGCTCAACAAAGATGCCAAACCGCCTAATATTGAGGGTTAACGCTCTGATTTCAAACTCTCCGATTTCTCTGTTGGTGTTTGTTTGCCTCGCGATAATCTCCACGGCAATCCGATCATGGGATAGAGAAACCAGAGCAATGGTAATCGCTGCGTAAGCCAGGCAAATAAATGGAAATCTCTCAATGGTCCGAATTCGGTCATTGCCACTAACCCTGGGCAAGGAGCCGCTTGCGCGATAGCATCGGTTTCAGTCATTGTTGCAGTATTGGTTGCCGTAATGCTCAAGCGCCCAAAAATATCCAGACCTTCGAGCACGCTCGCCTCAGACACCTGTCGTGAAAATGCACCATCGTAAATTAGGGGAGTGGCAGGGCCAAAGTGAGTGTTGAGTCGATTCTTTATAAAATCCATGCACTTGGTCAGGTCTTCCGGAAATATAAACGTTATGAAACTCATCATAAATATCCATTCGAAGATGGGAAGATTGATCGAATAATCAATACCCAGATGCATGATTAACGTCGCTGCCAGAACCCAATAACGAAGGTCGCGAAGCCAGACGAGGCTGCACATCGCGCCTTCAACGGCAAGAGTGTACCAGGAGAGAAATTTGCAGAATAAGAGACTGTCATAGAGCAGCATCGTATGGTTAATCATGTCGTCCAAACGTGTGGCATAGTAAACCGCAGTTCCATCGAGCCACTGCGGTCCTGAAATTTTGGCGCAGAACGTGCTCCAGTACGTGATCGCCATTTGCACTTGAATCATGCGTTGGCCCCATGGCGCTACCGGCTTTGGTCGGCTGGCTAATCCGAATGTGGGTTGTTTCCATCGCTTGATCAATCGATCGACTGAAAAAGCGGCCCCTGACTCGGAGAAGACGAGATATCCGGCAAGCAAGCGCATCATGGCGTCACCACCGTTGATGGCGAACGGCTGACGATTATCAAGGGAGATCAAGAAAAGAGAAACGACAATTGTAGCCGCCCTTGTATAAAATCCTACCGTCATGCAAACAACGGCTGCCACAAAGATGTACCAGAAAGACATGATGCCGGCATCAGTGTTTGGTGTCAGTAAGAAAATATCAAAACGTGGCTCATTAAGCCACCAGTAGTGGTGCACAGCATCGGCGCTAGTGACGCCATGTGGACCGTACCAATCAAGCACATCCGGCCCGATGTGCACGATTGCTGCATCCAAGACCAGTAAACCAAAACAGAGTCGGAACAATGCCACTGGAGTCGGTGACTGTGGTGCAAACCAAAACTTCAACCAGGCATCGAGTATGCTCCGCGATGTCATTTGAAATCCTCAGGAGTATACCGATACTGAAATATAGAGCTAATTACAGTGTGGTAGGGAAGTTTATTCTGCGATGGATTTACCTTTGGTGGAGGAATTTGCGTAAAGTACCAGTTGAGCGACATGGATACAGGCTTGTTGGCAGGGTTGTAAAACCGGCGCCCAATGTAACGAGCCAGATCGGGGCGAAACTCTTTGTAGGATGGAAATGGCAAAGAATCGCCAGCCCATTTGCGCCACATTTCATCCTTGAATTTACCGGCCAGACCCAGCTGATTAGAGCGAGGAAGTTCCACCAATGTTTTGCTGCCATCTTCAAAAGTAATAATGGCTGACGTATGGTGATTGATGTCACGGATGACAGGGGAAAATAAGTTCCAATTCTGATCCAGGCGCCAATAATTCCAAAACAACATAACCGGGGCGGTAATGCGATCGCGCCACTCCGTGCCAGGACTGAGAAATACTATTAAGAGGAAGAAGTATAGAAGTGTTGGGATGGAGGCAATCAGCTGCCATTTTCTCTGAGCTAGCAATTCAGCCATCACCAATCTCCTTTTCGGGTTTGCGCATTTCGCTTAATGCAAGTAGGAGTGTTGGTATCACAATTCCCTCCCAACAGATTCGATAACGCCCTTCAACAATAGACTCTTGTTGAAACATCAAAACCAGGATCGTGCCAAAGCAAAGGATGCTGAGCTCATTTAAGCGTCTCTTCCTCAAGGCTTGAGCAAAAATTATGAGAGTGAAGAATGGCCACAGCCAGCGTTCGAAATTGACCTTGGAGTCAGGAAATTCGGTCGGCCAGACGAAGCCGACAAAAAGATAGATCCAATTCTCCAATGTCAATTCGATTCTTTTCCCCCACGAGAGATCGATTTTTGGCAGGAACCTGGAGCTTGCAGGAGCGCCAAAATCCATAGTGCACTCGCAGGTTCCCAGCCTGCCAGATGTCCAATCGCTGAAGGGAAGCAGCTGCTTCGTGTAAAAAGATGGGCAACCAAACCAGTAGCCTTCGGTTTTCCATTGCTGATCGAAACGGTCCCAGTATCGGGCGGCTATTTGGATTTCCCTTTTACCACTTTCGTAATAAAGTTTGTTGGCACCTGCTTGCGCCGGCAAGAACCATGACCAAGCGCCAGTGCGGCTATAGAATGATATCGGTGCCAGCAGGCAAATCAGAAGTGTAATAGAAATGCATTGGACAAGACGTCTGATAAGTTCAGAACGCGAAAGTTGAGCGTGCAAATTGCCAGCCAAAAAGATGTAAGTGATCGCAAGAATCGGAGCGCAGGTTGCCTTGGTTATGAAGCTGAGACCGGCTGCGCCTGCAAATAGTAAGCTGTCTTTGAGCGCCAGAGTTTGCTTTGCTTTCCACCCGAAATACAACATTAAGCCGACCAGTGGAAGAAGCAAGGTCTCTTCCATGAAATAGCTATAGATCTTGATCCAGTCAGGCAGCCAGACTATGAGAGCGTAGGCGAGCAAAGCCAGTTTCTTGGAGGGAAGACAGAGTTTGAACCAGAGATACCAGACATATGCCGTGGTGGCGCTCATGATACCAGCATAAACCGCAGCAGCAAAACGGGATTTGCCAAATAAGTGAACGGCAGTGCTGAGCCAAACTTGGTAACCGAGGGCATCGGAGGCGCTATAAAGGTTGTAGTTTAGTTCATGAGTAGCATGTTCGTAATGACGGAACGAGTCTGACACCAGGTGAAGGAAAGGATTGTCAAAAAGTGGATAGCAGATACGCACAGTCAGTCCGGCGACAATCAAGAACCAGAGCCAGTCTCCATCAGTCCAATTGAGCAGAGGAAATCTTCGAGTCGTTTTCACGACAGAAGGCGACGCATCCTTTTGCGTTGAGAACAACACTTAGATTCTCTTTTCTGATTTCGTTTGGTGCTCATGCCAAGCATCTAATTGCTTATTGACGATATTGCTTAATTCCAGCGCCCTGTCAGTGTTGCCGAGTTCGCTATAGGCAATGACTTGATTTTGCAGGTTACAAATCAATTGAGGTTGCGATTGGGGCGAGGCGCGTAGAATCTTTTCCGCGTTGCCGTAAGTGGCAATCGCTTTTTCAAACCATTCTTTACGCACTTTCCATTCGGCCGTGCCTTCTCCCGTTTGTAGATAACAAAGTCCAAGATTGTTCAAATCTCGGCCTATGCGGGAGTCTGTAGGTGGTAGGTGGGCGCAATCATAGGCGATCAGGCGCTCATAGATTATGGTCGCCAGACCGTTACTGCCTCTGTCAACATATAAGCCAGCTAAATTAAGACCGTCTTGCACAAAGGTCTGATCGTAAGTTGTTGTGTTCGTGCTGCGGTGCTCTTCCCATATCTCTTTTAGATAGGGCTCTGCTTCTTCTATTTTGTTGTTTTCCCACAAGACTAGAGCCAGGTCCCTCATCTGATTGAGGTTGGCACCAGGTGCTTTTTTGAACTCTTTTTGCAGGACAGCCTCTCTCTGGTCAAGCAACGCATAGTAGTTTTCATGCGGGTTCGGCATCATTGTACCGTTGACGACAGTAAAGCTACGCAAGATCGCCAGCGACACAACGCACAATCCAAGCAACGGAAAGAGAAGCTTGGCGAAGCGCTTGGTCGAGAGCCTCATAGTGCTATCCGTTCGTGTTAGCGGCTGCAGCTGCAGCGGTTGCGGCGGCTTGGGCAGCGGCTTGAGCAGCCGTAGCGGCCTGGGCAGCAGCCTGCTGGGCGGCAGCTTGTTGGGCGGCAGCGGCAGCGGCTCGAGCAGCGGTAGCGGCAGGGGCGTTGAAAGCAGCCGTGGTGGCTGCTTGGGCGGCAGCGGCGGTTGCGGCAGCAGCAGTGGCAGCGGCTTGTTGGGCAGCAGCCTGCTGGGCGGCCTGAGCTGCAGCAGCGGCGCGAGCGGCAGTAGCAGTGGGCGCGTTGAAGGCAGCAGTAGTGGCTGCTTGAGCGGCAGCGGCAGTGGCAGCTGCTTGAGCAGCAGCGGCGGCGCGAGCGGCAGTGGCAGCTGGAGCATTAAAAGCAGCAGTAGTGGCTGCTTGAGCGGCAGCGGCTGTGGCTGCAGCAGCGGCGCGAGCGGCAGTAGCAGTTGGAGCGTTGAAGGCGGCAGTCGTGGCTGCCTGAGCAGCAGCTGCCGCGGTGGCAGCGGAAGCGGCGTTAGCTTGTGCGGCTGCGGCATTGGCTGCCGTTTGAGCGGCTGCTGCCGTTTGAGCGGCTTGGGCAGCAGCAGCAGCTGTGGTGGCTGCTTGAGAGGCGGCAAGCTGAGCTGCCGACTGAGGTGCTGTGTTGGGCTGTGGCTGTGGCGGTGGCTGTCCACCGGCTCCGTTAGCCTGTAGCGGGTTGAAAGGTACGCCTAAAATTGGATATGTATAGGTTCTTCCGTAAACAAATGCGCCGCTTGAATCAAAGCTGCTGCCAAAAAAATTGACTGGAATTGGCGCTTTCACAGTGCAGCGAGTAGTGACCGCCACGTACGGTGCTCCCGTTGGACTATTAGGATTGCCGGGGTTGCCCGGATTGACTATGTATAGAAAATCCGGATTGCCTGTCCAGTTATTACCTGGTGAATTCGGCGGTGAGTTCATGCCCGCCGGTGGTGCTGGTCCGCTGACAGTTGGTTGGGTGACAATAACACCGTCTGTCTGGTGGGAAAGAGCAGCCTGCTGAGCGGCGTGGTAGCCATTGAGTGGATCGTTGGTGCCGCCTGCAGCACGAGCAGCGTCACGAGCTGCGGCATCAAGCTCACTAAAGGCATAGATGACCATGAAGATATCGATGGCTAGAGCGACAAAGATTATGAGCAGAATGGCAGTTGCTGCAACCTCAGCCGATAGTGCCTGTCCTTTGAAGTTCCTAATATATTTTTTCAAGAGAAGCACCTCTACTGAATCACACAAAGGGAGCGGGCAATGGTTTGGAATGCCTGGTCGAGCTGGGAGGCACTAGTTACCGGCACATAGATAGCGTTGTTACCTGAGAGATAGGCAATTCCGGGATTGCTTACCGAATCGCCCAGCAAGCTGGCTTCCTGGCCTTGCAGTGCCGGATTTTGGGATAGCCCGATTGTATAAATTGGAATGTTTACCCCGGGTTGTCCCGCTGCGGTGCCCTGAGCAAGGGCAGCGGTTGTGGCAGCTGCTATGGTACCCCCCGGTAAATTTGGCACGCCATCAGTAAACAAGACAATTGCTCGTTTGGCAGCCGGCCGATAATCTGCATTATTTTGCAGCTGGCTGAGCGCCTGGCTCAGGGCATCGGCAATATCCGTTTGCCCCTCAGCCCTGAGCGGGTTAATGGCTGCACCATATACAGGTGGAGTGTTTACTGGGTTTCCTTCAACCGCTTGTGTGACCGCTGCGAACTCCTGAGCACTGGTATTGCTTTGGTTGAGCGCGATCATTGGGTTTGGGAATATACCAGTACCTCCTGTGGGATAGGATGCATCTATATTGTCAGTAGTCGTTGAGTAGACACTGGTGGAGCTCGTGCCAGGGGTGGATGAGAAACAGACCAATCCAAAGTGGCAGTTGGCACTAAGATTCATTGTATTGAAGAAGTTGTAAGCGGATTGGCGTGCACTAGCGATAGGTGATGCGTTCTGCAAAACCCACGTCTGGTATGCCCCGAAGTAGCCTGCTAAAGGGGCGGGTAGACCAGTTCCTGCTACATGAGCGGCACCGCAACAGGCCGAATTCTGGGCAGCGGCGCTTTCCATGTTACCCCGAGCAGCTTCTACTGCCGTCTGCACATTAGGGAAGGAATAACCGATACCGTTGTATTGGACAGTAGTTGGAAATCCCATGTCACAGACCATGTCTGTGAAGCCCCCCACGTTGTCTTGAGTGGTTGGGGCAGGCATACCGCCCCGGTTGGATGTTGGATTCAGCGGGTCGTAGTTGCCTGGGGGCATTCCTTGTTCTGGCATCGTCGGCCCGCCACCAGTGGAAATGGAGGTGTTGGAGCGCAATCCAATCAGGTTGCTCCAGGTTACACCTCCTGTAGGTTGGGTCTCGGACCATGTGAAACCGTGGGTATTGGCTGGTGCCGGCTGGTAAGTAGCATCTGCCAGGTTTTGGGGCGGATAGACGTTTAACTGTGTGCCTGTGAAAGGAGGTTGAAGGACATTGAACATGTTTCCATGCCCTGATACTCCCCCACGCGCCACATTTGGGTTGTAGACCATCTTCTGGCCCCCGTTTGCCGCCGTTCTCGTATCCCAATAACGGTTGATAAACCAAATATTGGTTTGATCGTCCATTGACCCAGAAACATCCATACAAAGGATTAGATCAAGTTGCGGCAATCCTCCATTGGAAATGGCACTGAGTGTGAACTGAGTCTGAATCGGCAATAGTTTAGCCAGAAAGATTGGCTGATCGGTGAAATATGCTTGCACTGTCATAGTCGATGCCGGCGCACCAGTGGCTACCTGGTTGCCGTTCTGGTCCAGCAGCAAGACGTTCAGTATGGCATTGCGCAACGCTGGAGTTTGGGGCACTGGTGGTTGAGGGTTTTGATTGCCAGTCACGTTGGTGGTGCTAAATGCCGTCTCCAGAATGCTGTTGTATTCAAATGTCTGAATCGCCGTGGTCATGGCAAGCACTTCACGTTGTTGATAGGTAGTCGGAAGACCTGTGACAGGGTCGGTTTCAGGTGCGCTGGCCATGGCCGCCGTGCCCGACAAAGCAGCCGAATCAGTGATGTTGCGCAGCTCTTGCTGCACCAACATGCTGTGGGTGATTTCGAACCCCAAAAGCCCTAAGGGGAGAAGGACGAAAAATGCCAGTACAAGCATCAAAACGATTGTGCTTGCACCCTTGCTATTTCTTGTTCTAGACGCGCGAATTCTCATGCTGGCCTCGCATTTATTGGGTCAATCCGGATGTATTTTCGACGTAGTATTGATATTTCATGGTTACCGGAAAAGAGGTCGTCAGACCAGGGATGTTCAACCCCTGGTATGTCCAGCCGTTTAAAGGAAAAAATGGTGCAATCTGGCAGTTGGCTATAAGTCTGATGAAGTACATGTTGACCTGCGTGTTTGGAGGCGCCGCCAGTTTTACAGCCTGTACAGTCTCAGCCCCACCAGCAATGGGTTGGGTAACTATGAAAATTTGCTCCGTGCTTCCGGCTGATATACCAAACCAGGCACTTGTGTCTGATGTCCAGACTGAGGCAGCATTAAGCCCCGCGTTGGTGAAGGTCGATGATTTGGCCGCTTTGTAGCAGGTATCACGAACAGCGAAGTAAATCATGGCGACGCGATAACCAAACGTTGCCAGGCCAATCAATGGCACGAGCAGACCAAAGAAAACCAGATACATAGTTGCGGGCATTTCAGCAAGAAGTGAGCCATTCTTGCTTCTTCGGTGCCGATAAAATGGATTCACAATAATCACCAATGGCCGGACAGGTAGTGAGATGTCCCTAAAGGTTGATAAAATCTGACTTATAATCAGTTATTCCATTTATTACTAATTTATCACTCTTTTTGGTGATTTACCACCCTTTTGGGTGAGTTGATCACTCCTCTGAGTGAGTTTATCACCCTTTTGAGCTATATGACAAGTGGTGAGTACAATGGGTCAAAACAACGTAAGCACCCAGGCAAGTCAGCTGCCATTATTGGTGCGGGCCAAAGTTGATTGAAGGGAGAGGATGCGCTTCAAATATTGTGGTGGCACAAAGTTCACATACATGGCAATCATGGCGTAGGAAAATAGAGGGATGTTGAGGGCCCAATCTATGCCCAGATGCATCAACACTCCTGCGATGAGCACGAAGTATCTGAGCTTCTTGAACCAGATTAAGGTCCACAGCGAAAGCTCAATCACCAGGGTGCCCCAAGTCAAAAGCTTGCACACAAACGGATTATCAAAGAGAAACGGCACTGGAAAGTGACGGTAATCCTCCAGTCTCGATACATAGTAGACAGCAGTGCCATTCCACCAGCTTTCACTGACGATTTTGGACCAGAATGCCTGACAATATACAGCCGCTATTTGCAGCTGCAATAAGCGTTGGGTCCAAATAGAGGTCTGAAATTCCCATTGGTTGATGGCAACTGATTTGCGTTTTTGCCTCAGATAATCGAGAGAGAACATGCTTGCAGCAGGAGAGAAGATGAGGATGAAGCCCTGGATGCGCAAGATGGTATCACCGCTGTTCATGATCGCCCAATTGCGGTGATGAAATGAAATCAGGCAGATGAACAAGATTATAAGACTGAGACGCGTGAACAAGCCGACCGTTACACAAAGGGCTGCCAGCATAAGCACAATGAAAAGACCGATCACGGATGCATTGTTGGCAGGCAACAAGAACAAGAGGCTGAAACGATCTTCAGGGTGCCATTGCCTGACGGCCGAGATCGATACTAAGCCGTCAGGACCAAAAAATGTGAGCAAATCTGAAAGCCAAATCAGGCCGCAGGCGAGAATCAATACTCCGTAGAATATTCGAAAAAGACAGATGGGTGCCGGTGACCCAGGTGTAAACCAGAATTTTTCCCAGAGGGCCAGGATCCTTTTTGCTGTCATTCCAGATCACCTGGCTGAACTTGATAAGAAAAGAAATTGGTTTGACGATCATGGGTGGGCAAAGGAAGTCCTATGCTGTTTTCGGGCAAGGGAATAGGAGCCCAATGACGCACTAGAATAATTGTCTGCGGAGTGCGCCCACCAATGTTATTCAAACGGGCGACGAAGCGACAAAAGGATGGCCGTAAAACAGCATCTTTGTCGACATTTAAGTGTTCGTAGCCGAATTTGCGGTAGCGCTCTTTTAAAGATCGCTCGAACAGACCAAGTTGGTCGACACGAGGATACTGCCAGGTCGAGGTTGATCCATCCTTATAAAAAACAACAGCTTGCAAGTCTAAGTTTGTTTTGCGTGGATAGGCGAAAACGGCATACGATTGCCACAGTCCTAGATAGGAAATGAGTGGAGCGACAGGCTCAAGAAATTTGTTGCGAACTGCCGATGGTGGCAAGAGCCAGATGCCGATACAAAAGATGTAGCAAACGAGAAAGGCAGAGATTATCGGTTTGCGGATGCTGGACCAGCTCATATGCGCATCATTTCTGCTCGATACGATAATTGAGTTTCTCCGCTTTATTTCTGTCGCTTTCGGCAAGCACGTGTTTGCCCATCTTTTCATCAGCTTTAGATCGCCAGTAGTAGGCTTCTCCATTGCGCGGGTTGAAACTGATGGCTTTGCTCAGATCCTGGATTGCAGATTGATAGTGCTTCAAGCCAACTGAGGCGGCACCGCGACTGACGTAGGCTGGCACAAACTTTGGATCTAGAGCAATTGCGCGGGTGGAATCGTCAATTGCCTTTTGATACTGTCCCAACTGTGCGTAAGCGGCGGCTCTATTGGCATAAGCTCTGGCTGATCTGGCGTCCAAGGTAATCACCTTTGAGGCATCATCAATTTGCTTTTGAGGCTGTCCCACGGCGCCATTTGCTGCTGCCCTGATTAAGTAAGCCGATTGCAGATTAGGAGCGAGAGCGATTGCCTTGGTAGAGTCGTCAATGGCGCTCTTATAGTTTCCCAACTGTACGTTTGCTGCCGCTCTATTTGCATAGGCGCCGGTGGATTTTGGCGCCAGTGTCAGCGCTTTGTTGGAGTCATCAATCTCTTTTTGAAACTCTCCTGCCACCGCATAGGCAGCTCCACGGCGCAGATATGTAGACCACGACTTTGGCTTCAAGACTATTGCTTTTGTGAAATCATCGATTGCTTTTTGATTTTGACCCGCTTTAAAGAATGCAGCTCCGCGTTGGATATAAGCGTAGACAAGCCTGGGATTGGCGGCGATCGCTTTGTTGCAATCTTCGATAGCCAACTCGTAATGCCCAAGCAGCCCGTTGGCAGCGCCGCGATTGGCATAGGCTTTGATTAACTCTGGTTTGAGCTTGAGAGCTTGAGTGGAATCTTCAATGCACTTTTGATATTGCCCCAGTTTTAAATCAGCCACAGCTCTATTGTTGTAGGCTTCGGCCCGTTTGGGATCAAGACTTATGGCTTTCGTGGTGTCATCAACTGTCTTTTGATATTGTGCCAGCTGCAAATAAGCTAAACTGCGGCAGACATAGACTCTGGTCAGGGTGGGCTGCAGCTTAATAGCCGCAGTGTAATCGTCAACTGCTTTACGATAGTGTCGCAGGCGGTCGTGAGCGATGCCGCGATTGGTAAGGGCCTTGGCGGACTGTGGATCAAGTGATATAGATTTGTCAAAGGCGGCCAGGGCAGCGGCAAACTTTCGCTGTCGAAGCAGCGTGCTGCCTTGCGCGAGCGCGTCTTCGGCAGGAGTGGCTAAAGCTGCTGGTACTGCGGCCAGATAAATGAGACCTAATGCCGCAGTTAATACAGCTAAGGCCACAGTTAATACGGGATTCTTCGTCATTTAGTTGACTGCAGTTAGTGAGTTACGATTGCCGGCAGCGCATATTTTTTATCGACATAGTTGTTCATCATGGCGATAAAATCGGGGACGATCGAGGCGCCACTAAGAGTGGTGACATGCTGGCCGTCGATGTATACGGGTGCTTTTGGATCTTCGCCGGTGCCAGGCAAGGAAATGCCGATATCAGCGTGTTTGGACTCGCCGGGGCCATTGACGATGCAACCCATCACTGCCACCTTTAGTTCTTGGGCGCCAGGATGCGTTTTTTGCCATTGCGGACGTACTTCCAACAAATAATCTTGGATTTGCTCAGCCATTTCTTGAAAAAGTGTGCTCGTTGTTCTTCCGCAACCAGGGCAGGCTGTAACCTGGGCAGTGAAGGTGCGCAGATTGAGAGATTGCAAAATTTGCTGGCAAACCTCCACTTCTTGAGTTCTTGCCGCTCCTGGTTTGGGTGTCAGACTGACGCGAATGGTGTCACCGATGCCCTCAGTCAATAAGATCGACAGAGCTGCAGTCGAAGAGACGATGCCCTTCATGCCCATGCCTGCTTCGGTCAGCCCCAGATGAATGGCATAATCGCACCTGCTTGCCAGGCGCCGGTAGACCTCAATCAGATCGGGCACTTCAGAAACTTTGGCGCTCAAAATTATCTGCTCTTTGCTGAGCCCGTATTGGCGCGCCAGGGCCGCTGATTGGATGGCACTCTCGACGATTGCCTGAATGAGGATTTCGTGGGCTTCCAACGGCTGCGGCAAAAGTGCATTTTCATCCATCATTTGAGCCAGCAAATCTTGATCCAGCGATCCCCAATTGACACCGATACGCACGGGCTTTTGCCAGTGCCCGGCGACATCGATCATGCGCTTGAAATTTTCGTCGTGTCTGTCGCCGCGACCGACGTTACCCGGATTGATCCGGTATTTTGCCAGCAGGCGGGCGCAGTCTTTGTATTCTGACAAAAGAAGGTGCCCGTTGTAATGAAAGTCGCCGACGATGGGTACATCTAGCGACCATCCCTCGAGCAGACCGACAATCTTAGGCACCGCCTGAGCGGCTTCTCTGGTATTGACGGTGATGCGCACTATTTCAGAACCAGCCAGCGCCAGTTCTCTAACTTGTTGCGCAGTCGCCTCATGATCCTCGGTTGCAGTATTGGTCATCGACTGCACCACAATTGGTGCCTGAGCACCGACTTGGATGCCACCAACTTTAACCGCTATGGATTGACGCCGCAGAACCGCTACCATTTAAATTCTCTCCTCCACCTGCACATCTTATTGTGCAGTGAAAATTCTAAAGCATTTGCCTGGCTATTTACCTCCTTTGTTATCAAGCTTAGCTTTGCCTTCACCGAGATTTAGCATTGGATTTTCTGTTTAGTTGGCGCCCCGCTCTTGGTTTGGGCTCAATCTGGTCAATGCGATCGAGCCTGGTGTGCAGGCTAGCGATCGAATCTATCAAGACCTGCAGTTGCGCTGTCTCGCCTCCTTCCTCCTCGAATTTCAGTCTATCGACTATCCATTCTCGGACCATTGTCCCCACTGGTCGTTCTTCCTGAGCAGCCAATGCATATAAACGCATAATGCAATCTTCATCGATGCGAATGTTTAGCTGCGACGTCTTTGCTACAGATTTCAGTGCCTCCTGCTGCATCCTCTTTCTTCGTGCTTTCAACTCACTATCGCTAAGTTTGCTCATTTCTTTCCTTCATACATAATCCGAAACGGCTTGGTCACTCGATTGCAGTGAAATACCTCGTCAAGGTCATCGGTGTAGCACACTGCGATCTCCAGCAAAATACCGGTTTGGGTATAGCCAACTGCCATTTCTTGGGGATTGCCCTCTCCGTCAGGGTGAATCGAAAAGAACCTTGTGCTTACTTCATCCGCCAATTTGGCACTCGGTCATGCCATGTTTCAAGGCACTCTCTCTAATTCGGATCGAAATCATTGGCTTTACCAATTGTATAGCGAACGTTATACACGGTCAATCTCTCAGTTCCACAGGGCGGGATGATTTTCTCTGATGCTGTAGGCTTCTCCAGGTGGTCCTGTGGGGCTGACGATTAAGTGATCGATGAGCGAAACTCCGATGATATGCGCGGCTTTGAGAAGTTGCTCAGTTGTTTGCAGGTCTTCCTTGCTTGGTACAAGGGTGCTGCCGGATGGATGGTTGTGACAAACGATGATCGCGTAACTGTTAGCAATCAAAGCGGCTTTGAAGACTTCTCGTGGATGAACCAGGCTCGATGACAGGGTTCCATGCGAAACCTCGTGCAGCCCAATTACTTCGTTTTTGGCGTTCAAATGCAGGCTGAGAAACTTCTCTTCAGGCTCATGGCGCAGAGGATCAAGGAATTTGACAGCATCGTGGGGAGAGTGTATTTTCACTCTTTTTTGCTGACTCGAAGTTTCTGAGACCAGGCAGAGTCGGAATTTGGGAATACTGTATGCCAGCCTGTCAGCGAGGTTATCTGGCGGCGAAAATGGACTGACTGGTGGAACAAGACTGAGATTGGTTCTAGATTTTCGTGGCATGAGATTTTCTCCCTGTTGTTGAAGTGAGCGTTGATGTGGGCGCAAGAAGGTCTCAGTGCGCTTAGCGGCGCGCCTGAGCAGCGCGCTCATTTTGTTTGGCACGCATCCCTCTGCTTTTTACAACGAGTCGAACCTGAAAAAAGTTCGAGTTTTTGCAAAAATTTTTGCTTAGATTTTTTGCAACTTCCAGACACCGGTGCGGAAGCGCCAAATGGCGTAGAGACCGATAGAGACGTTGGCTAGCGAGATAGCTGCCCAGGTGCCGGCTGGCCCCAGATTAAGCGAAATTGTCAGCCACCAGGCGACCGGCAAGCGCACCGCCGTCAAGATCAAGCAGCTTGTCCACATTGGTGCCTTTGTGTAACCGGCGCCTTGCATGGCTCCAAACAGAGTCATCCAGGCAGCCATGAACGGCTCAGACAGTCCTACAATCTGGAGATACTGGGTTGTGAAGGTGATTACTTTTGGGTCTGTGGTCATCATTGCCGCAATCGGTTGAGCGAATAAGAACATAACTGCCCCAATAAGCACGCTGTAAGCACCACCGATCCCTGCCACCTGCCAGCCGCACAGCTGCGCCCTTGCCGGTTGTTTGGCGCCCAGGTTTTGCCCTACGATCGTGCCAATTGCCATTGCCAATGCATGAACCGGCAGACCGGCAATCATTTCCTCCAGCCTTAAACCGACTGCCCATGATGCCTGGCACTCAGTTGGGTTGGGAGTTTGGGCGAAAATTGAGAAGAGCACGAAGTTGCCGCCAATCCACGCCACTTCTTGAATGCAGGAGGGCACGCCGATTTTAAGCAATCGCATCATCCATGTCTTGCTCAATCCGGAGTGCAGCATTTTGCTCAGATTGAGACAATCAGCGATTTCTGACCGCGAGAGTATATACAGCGACAAAATCATACCGACCGTAGCCGCTACAAGCCAGGACATGCCTATGCCGGCGATGCCAAAATGAAATGGACCCAGACAGAAAGCAAAATCAAGTGCGATCGTCATGGTTGTCATCAACGCCCAGATAGCCATGGGCACACGGGCGTTTCCTTTGGCCCGCTGAATCGAGTTAGCGATCCAGATTATCGTAAAAGGAAGCTGGGAGAGAAGATCCCACTTCATGTAATCCCAGCCCTGCCGCTCTACGTTTGGCGAGGCACCAAGAATGTGGAAAAGTGGCCGGGCTAAAAGTAAGCCGATAAGAGCTGATGTGATGCCAAACAAGAACCCGAAAACAAGCGACTGACGGGCGGCTTCAATAGCGCCCTCGAAATCTTTGGCTCCCCAATATCTGCTTACAATGGCTGTGGCTCCGGCACACAGAGCAACCGCAACCATGATCATGAGATACCAGATTTGACCGCCAACACCGATAGCAGCCTGAACGTCGCTGCCAAGCTTTCCGGCCACCCAAACATCAGCGAAGCTTGCCAGGGCAATGGTCATCATCTGCACAAGCGATGGCCAGGACATATGCCAAATCGCCAACCAGGTTGAACCTTTGACGATTACATCGTCCTGAACCTGGATATCTTCAAGGTCTTGAACTGCAACCATATAACGCGCCCCGTTTGCTGAATCACTTCAGCTGAGTCTCTAGGTTAGCTAATAAGTTGACAATAGGCAAAGGGAAAATCACGAAAATCGCAGGGTCAGCCCCTCATGCTACGATCTCGTTTTTGAAAGCCAAATAGAGCCCCGTTCTTCGACCTTCAGTAGCAAGAAAGATTTGGAGACATTAACGTTAACATACAGCTTTCCGAAATCAGCCCACCATCTGCGCAAGACTTCTGGTCGATGTTGCAAAAATACTGGTCTTTTGAGGAGCCTGGTGACCGCGCAGCACGATTGAAGAAACTGCTGGTTAGGCATCTAAAACAGGTGCCAGGAAAGCATGTTGACGTCAATGCTCTTACCCGGCTCGAGAGCGACTATCTCTTCGAAATGATTTTTGGTGGGAAGCCGACAGACGCCACCAGCCGTATTGTCAGTGTGTGTCTGGCACTGCAAGACATTTGTCGCTTCGAAGAAATTGCCTTTGCCAGTTGGGCTCGGCAATGGAGCGAGTGCGAGCAAATCGGTGCTCCTGCCTGCCGTTTTTGGGAAAGTCTCAAGCAATGGGTGAGTGCACTGAATTTGTCGCCAAGCCAGCAAAAGTGGCTCTTGCACTGCGCGCTCGCTTCACCAGATTGGAGCAGATTGCAAGTTGAAACCATATGGGGCGATGATTGCCGAGCGCGCCTGGTTTGCGATTTCTGGAAAACTGCCAACCAGATATTGCAAAAGGCTGAAGACGGCTGGTTGGAATCAACTTTACTCGACCAGTGCAACAAAATGTTTGCGCTCACACTGGAGAGTTATCGATCGGCACTGCCTGGTGAGTTTTTGCCAAACGCAATCATTATCGTCGAGGGGCAGACAGAAGCCCTCTTACTGCCGCACTTTGCCCATTTCTTGAACACAGATGTGCGCAAGCGAGGGCTGATGATTGTCTCCGCCGGTGGTGCCAAGCAAATCGTTAAACGATATTTTTCCTGGCGAGACATTGTCTGCCTGCCGATTATTTGTGCTTTCGACAAAGATGCTGAGGAACAAGCAAGCGCTGTGCTTGACGCCCGTAGGGACAATGACTTTGTTCATATCTTTCAAGCCGGTGAGATCGAAGATACTTTCGAATTGAATGCCTTCGTCACCTTTTTAAATCGTTATCTCGAGACTTTTCCCGGTTCGCTTCGCCCCGTGTCGGCGGCTGATTTCCCTCAAAAAGGGCCGCGCAAGACTGTTTTGTCTCGTCTCTGGAAAGACCGTCATCTTGGCGCTTTCGACAAAATTGCTTTTGCCGAATCGATAGTGGCCAATCTAACCTGCGTTTCGCAAGTGCCTCTTGAAGTAGCCCGCATCTTGGAAGTATGCACCGACATGGTGGCACAAAGAAGTGTCTGACTCTACGCCGCCACAGAAAAAGTCTCATGCCGGGAAAATTGCCGCGATCGTATCGATGGTTCTCTGGATTGCAGGCTTCGCCCTGGCTTTTGTTTTCCCTACTGGTTCGCCTTGGATCTGGGTTCCGGACGCGCTTCTTTTGACCGGATTTTTCCCACTGCTCTTCGCCTGGAAACCGGGCTGGCCATGGGTTGTGTTTGGACTGCTCAATGTTGTGATCGGATTTTTTCTGCTTGTCGCCTTCTATATGCCGACCGATCAGTTCACACCGGAGATGGTGGCAGTGCGAAATCATTTAGCGGAGAAACATTCGCCAATTACCTGGATGTTTTTGGGTGTTGTCTCCACCATATATGGTGCAATTAGAATGATCAAGCACTTGATCCTATTCATAAAGGAAAGACGAAAAGCGGCCCGGGCAAAGGCACCATGATACTATCTTTGGTATCGTGACGACGGCGGCAGGAAAAGCTTGAGCTCTTCTGCGCTTTGATTACTGAATCTTAGCCGCGGCCTTTGTCTTGCTGGCTACTTGATTGGCCTCATGGCCAGGCAACAGCACCCGGGAAAGATAGTGTCCTTCTCTTTCAAAGCGATGCGGTTTTTGCCCTGTCAGTTTGAGCAAATGCGCTGAGCCCTGCATTGCCTGATCGAGGAAATCAGCTCGTTTAGATACATACAACCATTGTTTGACGACAAAGTTGTAGAGGCTCGGGTCTCTGTCCTTTTGCTTGTTCAGTTTCTTCTCTAAGGCTTCAGCATACAAAATGTGTCCATCCATGTCCCCGGGAGACATCTCCACTGCTTTTTGCAAAACCATGATCGCCCGCTCGATGTTGTTGAAACGCATCGATTGTTCGCCTTCCAATCGTAAGGCGCTGGAAGTAGAAGTGCCTAAGTCGAGCATCTGATCTGAACTGACAACCGATGGATCATGGTGCCCATCCTTAGTGGTGTCCATCATCGGATCATCGTTGCGCGCGACAGCCTGGGTAAGTGATGCCGCCAAAACAAGCGTGGCAAGACAAAAAGCATGCGTCAAGATTACCAGCGGCTGCTTTCGACTAGGCATTTGTTGCTCCTTTTTCCCCTGCTACTTTTTCGCGCACAGGTTTAATACCCGATTGCACATTGTGAAGATCCGCTATCGCTTTGGCTATATCTGGCGCTTTGTAGACGCTGCTTCCTGCCACTAATACGTTTGCGCCAGCATCAGCCACCAACTTGCCTGTGATGGCATCGATGCCACCATCCACGGAGATATGCACATCCTTTCGACCGGCGGCATCAAACATCGATCTCACGGCTCTCACTTTTGGCACTACTTCCTCGATAAAGGCTTGCCCGCCAAAGCCTGGATTGACCGACATGACCAGAACCAGATCGATATCTTTTAAGACATAGTGCAAAGATTCCTGGGAAGTGGCCGGATTCAAAGCAACTCCCGCTTTTTTTCCCAACGTGCGGATATGGGCAAGAGTTCTCTGCAAATGCGTGCAAGCTTCTACATGCACGGTGATGTAATCAGAGCCGGCGTTTGCAAAGTCTTCCAGATATCTATCGGGATCCACAATCATCAAATGAACATCCAGCGGCAGTTTGGTTTGTTTCCTGATTGAGCGAATCACCGGCGGTCCGATGGTTATATTGGGAACGAACTGACCATCCATCACATCCACGTGAATCCAATCAGCATGGGCCTCTTCAGCGCGCCGGATATCTTCGCCAAGCCTGGCAAAGTCTGCTGACAAAATTGATGGTGCTACTAAAACGGGCATTTTCTCTGGCGTACAAGTATCGCTCTCTCGTGAGACTGAGAGGCTGAACATGCCATATCATGACTACCTGCCGCTTTCCGGTCAAGTGATAGGCAATTGGATTCGAGCTTTGTACATGAATATCTTTTTAGCAGTTCACGATCGGCTATTTCCCAAACTGACGGTCAGGTAGTCAAATACACTGTTAATCAACAACTCTGGAGCAGGCGCAACGCATCCGGCACAACGATTGCAATCAGGCACAAGGCGGTAGGAAAATGTCCGACTTACGACTTAGGGACGAGCAAAGAGAGTTTCAATCTCTGGCTGCCGAATTCGCTGAAAAGGAGATCAAGAGCCTGGCTCACCGGGGCGAGCAAGATGCGTCATTGGCCCAGGAGGTCTTTCAAAAGGCCTGGGGCATTGGTCTGGCCACAGTTGCCCTGCCAGAAGAGTTAGGCGGTCTGGGTCTGCCGCTCTTCGATTGTTGTGTCATTGCCGAGGAAATAGCTGCCGGTTGCGCGGGGTTGGCGGGCACGATCGAGGCCAATACTCTTGCTCAAATAGTAGTGGACGCCTGTGGCAGCGGCGCCCAAAAACAACAATATCTGTCAGCGCTTGCTGAAGGGGCAAATATAGCCGGCATCGATGCCCAGCTATTTTCCGCGCAGACAAGTCTTACGTACCAAAAGCGGGGTAATTCGTATGTTCTCAATGGCACTATCAACGCTGTGGCAAACGCCGATTTCTGCCAATGGTTGATCGCTGCTGCCACCGCCAATGGTGCGGCCAGGGTTTTCTTGATTGATAAAAATGCCCCTTCCGTATCGCTGCTTGAGAGTGTATATCAGGTCGGGCGCAAGGCCATGAATCTGCGCCAGGTGCAGCTGCGTGATTTGGAGTTGGGGCAAGATGCATGTTTGGGCGCAATCGAAAACGAGAAATTCAACCGCGCTCGCCTGCGCGCATTTTGTCTTTTGGCCGCTGGTGCAGTCGGTCTAGCTCGATCGGCTATGCAGCATGCTGTGCAGTATTCGCGCGAAAGAAAGACATTCGGGCAGCCGATTTTTCAACATCAAGCAGTGGCTTTCATGTTGGCCGATATGGCTAAAGACATAGAAGCGGCCCGATTGCTTGTCTGGCAGGCAGCCGTAGTCTTAGACAGTGGTGCCCTCGATTTGGTTGCACCGGTAGTGGCACTAGCCAATGCTCAAGATGTGGCCATGAGAGTAAGCACTGATGCGGTTCAAGTCTATGGCGGCTATGGCTATTCCAGAGAGTATCCGGTAGAGAAGCTGATGCGCGACGCTAAGTCGGTTCAAGTTTTTCAATGCACCAATTTGGAAGCGAAGCTTTTAATCGGAAGAGAATTGATTCACCGTTAATGCCAGTGGAAATACACAAAGGGCAGCTTTTGGTCGTTAAGACTCCGCCGTATTACGAAAAAACATACTTTTACCAGGTGCTAAGCGCTGGCGACAAACAGATAAGGGCGGCTCTCTACCACTCTCCAAAAGTCAGGAAAGGTTGGACGAAGGAAGAGTTCGACTTGCTTGTCGAGCTGGGCATGGTGCGAGTGGCTGAAAAAGATGAACTGCCCACAGATGGCTAGAAGAAGATTGCTGAAAAGAAGATTGCTCTAATGATGATGATGATGCTTTTTGTGGCCGGATTTGGCAGCCTTGTCTGTCGGCTTTGGTTTGTCTGTGGTCGCTGGTTTGGCTGGCTTATCGGGGTCTTCCAATTCGGCCGCCGGTTCTCCAGTCAAGGTTTGTTCAACCATAGCAGCGTTTTTGCCCAATATCGGTGCCAGCACTTTATGAATTTTGTCAGGAAACCATGTTTGCACCGTAAAGCGCACAGCGCAAAAGAAAAGTGCCAGTCCAATAAAGACGTAGACCAGATGCTCGGTCAAACTTTTAACATGTTTGCGCAGCTTGGTCGGTTTGCGAGATCTGTCGAAATCTGACGATGACAAGTTGTCGTCCAGACGACGTGTCATATCTTGCTGTTTTATGCCGCTTTTTAAGCCGCCTCCGAGTTTGCTCATCTCTGAAGACGAAGTGTGCCTTCCGCACACGACACAAAATTTCAGCCCGAAGTTAAGAGTGGCGCCACAATACGGGCAGGATGCTGGCATTTGTTACTTGAGCTGTCCTCGATATCCAAGCATGACTGAGCAACTATGCTAGGTTCACTATATCACCTTGAAACCAAGCTGGCAGACGATCAAAATTCCACTTTCGGCGCACCGGTCTCAGTGGCACAATAGCGATCAAACATCTCTGAGATAGATTCTCGATCGTGGGCCAGAGTTTGCTGTTTGCCCGTAAGTTGAAGGATACGCTCTTTCAACTCCAGAATCTGTTGTTGGATAAGATTGACTTCTTCTGTGATTTCAGTTTCAGTCAAGGTGAGCGCTTCTGCAAGCGTAGCAAATGCTCTTTCCAGCTCGCTTTCTGCCATCCGGAGATTCCTTTCCTCAGAATAATGGGTCGACACACAAGCTTACGGCAGTTCGCTCTTTAGAACCGCCCCAAGTCGCTCTCAAAATTATAGTACCCGTTGCCCAGAACTTAAGGCTTCGAATTCTCACCGCAGCCACGGCTAAATTCCGGCGCCGTGCAGAAAGATGTCGAGAGGGTCGGCTTGGCCGTTGTCGTCCTTAGCCTGAGTGGGTTCGCTGTGGCTGATCGCAGCAACGCTTGTTTCCAGCCGGTTGATGTGATCTTTCAAAGATTTGATCGCATCTGCCACAAGATCGGGCATCTCGCCGGTTATTTTCTCACCGTCACGATAGATGATTCGTCCTGGAGAGCCGACGACAACGCAGTTATCGGGCACGTCTTTGAGCAAGATGGAGCCCGAGGCCACTCGTACATTATTGCCGACTGTGATATCGCCTTGAATGGCGGCGCCATTGCCGACGATCACCCCGTTGCCGAGAGTAGGATGTCTTTTCCTGCCTCTTGTAATTGACCCCATTCTTGCTTCTGCACCGGCTCCCAGTGTCACTCCTTGATAAATGACGACATCGTCGCCGACAATGGCTGTCTCGCCAATCACAACACCCATGCCGTGATCGATGAATACGCGGTGACCCAACGTTGCTCCCGGATGTATCTCAATACCTGTCAATACGCGGCATATGTGGGAGATGAGGCGAGCAGGAAAGAAGAGCTTTGCTCCGTAAAATGAGTGTGCCAGCCGGTGCAGCGTGACAGCGTGAAAACCGGGATAGCAGCAGATCACCTCAAGGGCGCTTCTGGCTGCTGGATCTTGCCCCAGTATCATGTCGATATCTTGTTTTATCCGCCAACCAATCATGGGTTATGCATTCTCCGAAAAGATTAAGAAGCTCTCTTGACAAGCCCAGCAAGGGTTACAAAGCGCTCGAAAGTGGAATTTATAGGAAGGACAGTTTTTAGATTAAAAATGTTCAATGAGAGGAGGGTGCGTACGTATTTTCCCCATACAGGGGCGGCAGCGGGTGAAATATTATATTAATTGTCAATAGGCGTCTGTCCAAAATGCCGCAGGCTCGGATATAAGCCCGCGTACCAGGCAATCCACACACGGTAACAATACTCCGGGCATTAGTGACAACCCTGATGTCCACAGTTTCCTAGATGAGATGACGACAAATTGGAGCCAGTTCCCGATCGGAAACGTCGAGCCGAAAGACTCGACCAATACTGCGCACCCTATAACTCCAGTAACAACCAATCTCAACCTGACTGACCTGGCTCCTCACGATTCTTCCCTTCCCGCCAAAACAGCTAACTCCGGCACAGTACTTGACTTCGGGGCCGGTTTCGTCGGTGGTGTTGGCAAACAAGCCTGGGGCACGGCTACTTCGTTGGTCGGAGCCGATGCCAGCAAAGCGATGGACAACTTAAAGACCGGACGCAACGATGGTTACAGCTTTCTCTCCGTAGCGGGCACTTTTGCTAGTGGCTTGAGCAAAACAGTGAGCGTCGCTTACCACAATCCAGATGCGCTCCTTAAGCTGCCTGGACAGATAATTAGCAACTATCAAAACGGCAACATGGAGACCAAAGGAGATATCGTTGGACAGGCCAGCTTTATCGTCGGTTCTTTTTTCGTAGGCGGGGCTGGTGCTTCTAAGGCAGCCAAGGTTGGTGGCGACCTCTCAGAAGCAGCCACTGCGGCAAAAGGATTCGATGCCATCTCACAAACTGCTGCGGCGGCGACCAAATTGGAAACCGCAGTTAGAGATGTTGGCACGATCGGGCGCCTGAGCGATTTCAGCGCTTTGACAGATGCTGGAAAGATCGGCCGGGTAGGCGATTTCAGTGCTTTGACAGACGCGGCAAAGATTGGGCGAGTGGGCGATTTCAGTGCTGCCGCGGACGCCTCGGCGATTCTAGGAAAAACTGGCAGCTGGAGCAGCAGAGCTTTGCCGATGGAGAATCCGACGGCCTTTCTCTCACCTACATCTCGGGCAGGCAGCCTGGGTGTGAGCGAGGGTCTGTCTACCCGGGTGATGTCGACCTTCAGAGGGGAAGGCAGTAATTTTGGCAATCTGGCCGCCAAGTTCACTCCTGTCTCGGAAGGTACATCTTCACTGGCCACTCGTTTAAGTCAGAACCTGACCACCTTTGGTCGCCAGGTCGAAGGCAGCGGGGCAGCGGCCGAACACCTTCTCCAGACCCCAGTGGCTGAGGGCTTAGGCGGCAACCTGGTGCGCGAAGGTGCAGGCGGGCTGACCACTGGTCTTCTCAAAGATACAGGCGTGGTCGGCGGCAAAGACTTAGGCGTGCTTGGAAAAGGGGCTTATGAAGGCTTCCTGAGCAAAGTGACCCCACATTTCGACGGTTTGTCAGCCCAGACTGATATTCTCAAAACATCCGCATCTGCCACTTCTCTTGAAGCAAGATCTGCTCTTACCGAATTCGAGCAGACTTTGACTAGATTCAAGACTGCCACCACGGAAGGCTCAGCCACGGCTGCTGATCGCTTGCAGTACATGCAACAGTTGGATAGGAATGTGGCCGCTCTGGAAAGAGCAGGGCTGGATACTGGCGGCATTCGCCAGAATCTGCAACTTTTGCACATAGAAATGAATGCTGGCGGTGCCGCTGCTATGGGCAGTGGTCTTGTGGCTACCAGACTTGCTCCTCATTTTGATGTTCTCACTAGCGAGACAGCTGCCATCAAGGGTGGTGCCACCAGTGTGGAAGCAAGAACAGCAGTCAGCCAGTTTGAGAACTCTGTTACCAGTTTCAAAACAGCGGTAGCCGACGGCACATTGTCCAGCAGCGAGAGAATGCAACAGTTCGCTCAGATGGACAGAAATGTTGTCGCTCTGGAAAATGCCGGCGTCAATACCACAGGTGTGAAACAGGCATTGACTGCCCTGCGCACCGAGTCGCAGCTGGCAGAAACCGGCGCCCAAATGAAGAATGTATCTACGGCGGCAGAGGCATTGCAAGTCAGTGCCGCCAGCAAACCGATGGAAGTGCAAAAGGCCTTGCAGGCTGTGCAGGAAAGCTCAACGCATCTGGCAGGGCCTCTAAACACGGCCGACCGGGCCAGTCAACTGGCATCGCTGGAACGAAATATGGCCATTGTCGATCGGGCCTTTGGCAGCGAAGCAGATGCCTTGCGCGGTGCCACATCGGGGCTGAAAGTAGAGCTGGAGACGGCGCAACGAGCGGCCCAGATCGAAACCACAGTAGCCCGACTGCCAGAGCAAGCCAGGGTTATCGGCAGCACTCTTGATGGTTTAGAGGCTCAGGCTCTGGCTAAAGGACCTGAAGCCACTGGTGCAGTGACCAATTTGAGAGAGGCTACTGCCCAACTGAGCACCGCCGCCACAGCTGCCCAACGCACCGAGCAGCTGATGCAGATCGACCGCAGCATGGTCGTTTTAGAGCGTGAACTGGGACCAAATGCGGCGTTGAATTCAGCCGTGGAAGAGCTGCGTGTTGGCTCACAAAGTATTGATCGGCTCAGCCGCATCGAGCAGGCGGTCACCGCTGTTCCCACCAGAGCTTCGTCTGTTCTGGAAGAGACAGCTGCCTTACGCACAGTCTCTTCCTCCACTGATGTGCAAACAGCTCTAGCCAATATCGAGAAATCGGCCATTGAGCTGCGTCAACCGCTCAGTGTGGTTGACAGAACTGAGCAAATGGTGCAGTTGCAGCGCAGCATGGGTGTAATTGAAAGCCTTGGACCGGAAGCTGCACCGCTTCGAAACGCAGTCGCCGGTTTGCAGTCGGAAGTGTCCACGGCGCAGCGTTTGAGTCGTCTGGAGACGGCCGTTTCAGAGTTGCCTACGCGCTCAAATGCCTTGACTGACCAACTGACACAGTTGAGACAACTGGCAGCTGACTCACCACAGATGGCAAATGCATTAGATGGAATAGAGCAAGCCTCGGCCAAATTGAGCAAACCGATAACGGCTGCAGAACATGCCGAAGCGCTTGTGCAAATGGACAAGAACGTTAGCCTGGTGGAAGCCAAATTTGGTACACAGGCAGCCGGGTTGCGCACTGCCGCCACCGACTTGACCTCCACTTCAGCAACTGTAGAGCGGCTGGGCCGACTTGATACTGTGGTATCAACCTTACCGGCCAAATTTGAATCTGTGGCCGCACAAAGCACTGCTCTGGAAGCCGCCGCAGCCGCCAAAGGAGCCCATGTAAGTGATGCGCTGGCGGCTGTAAGAGAGAGCTCGACCCAACTGGCATCTGGGTCGGTGATCGATCGGGCCGAGCAAATGGCGCGACTGGAGAAGAATTTTGCTGTCGTCGATCGCGAATTGGGTTCTGAAGCGGCCGGTCTGCGACAAAGCGTCTACGGTGTGCAAAACGAGCTGCAGACAGCAGAGCGCCTGACCAGAATTGAAAGTGCCGCCTCTGAATTGCCGATGAAATCAAAGGCATTAACAGAGGGAATCAGTGAAATAAGACAGCTAGCTGGCGGCACTCAACAAACGCAACAGGCATTAGATGCGATCGAGCAAGCCTCGGCTAAATTAAGCCGTCCGCTCACTGCCACCGAGCACGCGGAAGCGTTGGTACAGATGGAGAAGAACGTCGCCGTCGTTGAAACTCACTTCGGTGCTGAAGCTGTTCAGTTAAGAACAGCTGCCACCGAATTTGGTTCTACAACAGCTACAGTCGAGCGATTGGGAAGACTTGATGCGGCATTTACTGAAATGCCGGTGAGACTTGAAAATGTCGCCCGTGAAGGCGCCGGTCTGGAAGTTGCAGCCGCAGCCAAAGGTACTCATGTAAGTGAAGCACTGGCGGCGGTGCAGCAAAGCTCAAGTGAGCTGGCCATGGGCAATGTCGCCAATCGGGCCGAACAGATGGCCAGGCTCGAGCAGAACATGGCCATTGTCGATCGTGAGCTAGGGGCACAGGCGGCAGGGTTTAAAGAGAGCGTCTTCAGCCTGCAAAACGAAGTGAAGACCGCCGATCGTCTGGCCCAGATAGAATTCGGCGCCAGCCAGGCGACCAGGCAAGCTGAAAATATCAGCGAAAATCTGAGCCTCTTCCGCACCGCTAATTCTGTTGTCGAAGGTTCTGAGGCTGACGTCGCTCTCAAGAATCTGCGCGCTGGTGCCGATCATGTTCTTGCCACTGACGGACTGGCCGATGCCCAGAGAATGTCTCAGATGCGCTCGGATCTGGCTGTGGTTGAACGGACTTTCGGTGCTGAAGCAGCTGCGCCGTTGCGAGAATCGTTCTTGCAAATGGAAACTCAAAGTGCCAATGCCAGTCGTCTGGTCAATCTGGATCAAGCACTGGCGCAAGTGGCTGAGCGGTCAATAGCAGTCGGCGACGAAGCAGCGCTCTTCAAGAACCTTGTTCGCACCGCAGACGCCGGTGTTGTCGATGTCGCCAAAGCAGAAGCTGTCAGAGCCGAAGCAACGACCTCTGCTGTGGCCGATGCCACCAACGCAGAAAGAGTGGCTGCTACCAGAACCTCGGAAGCCGTGGTGCAAGCCGATGGTGCTGTCAGAGACACTGCTGCTCTCAAAGCGGCCGCAGCCAGCGATAGCGATACTGCCCTGGCAAACCTGGAACGAAATTCCAAGACTCTTAGCACCACTGTTGATACCACGGAACGGGCGCAGCAGATCGCCCAGATGAATCGAGATCTGACCGCCGTCGAAGCCTATTATGGTCGGGAAGCAACAGTCTCATTGCGAGAATCGGTGCTCAAGCTCGAGAATGCGTCAGCCGCAACAGATCGCCTGGCCGCCTTCGAGTCAGCTTCCACACAGTTTATCAAACATTCAGAAGCGGTCGCTGCCGAGACTGAAGTGCTCGCCGCTACTGCTAAGGCAAGCAACGCTGAAGCAGCCGTCGCCGGCATCAATAAAGCCGCTGCGGAAGCAGCAGCCACCACAGATGCCACTGTACGGGCAGAGCAGATCGCTCGCATGAATCAGCATTTGGCGGCGGCCGAACAAGAGCTGGGTGCTAAAGCTACTGCCAGCCTGCAAACCAGTGTTGCCCGCATGGAAAGCCAAGCCGGCACTATCGATCGTCTCTCATTGGTCGATGCAACAGCCTCGCAAGTGCCGGCCCGAGGTGAAGCTGTCGCCCAGCAATTGACAGCGCTGCGTGCCACTACCAACAGTGCGGAAGTGGAAGCTGCGCTGGCTAATATCAGCCGCGGCGCCATGGAAGCGGCAAGCCCTGCCACTATCTTAAGCAGAGCAGATCAGCTGAGCGCCCGCGGGGCCGACCTGGGTGTGATCGAGAAAGAGTTAGGAACGCCAGCCGCCGGCAACGTGCGCACTGCCCTGGCCGAACTTGATCGCGCCACAGCCGCTGCTCGAGCCTCTCAACTGGAGCTGGTCAACTATCAAGGCGCCAAAATTACGCAGGGCTTAGGCTACGTGGAAAGTGCGGGCAATATTGGCTCCTACCAGCAAATTCAGCGGCTGGAGCAGATCAACCATGATCTGGCCGTGATGAAGTCTGTCATTCCGGTCGACTCCTCGTTGATGCAACCGATCGCTCAAGTCGAGCAACATTTGAAAGCAGTAGACGCGGTCTCCAACATTCTTGCTCACAAAGACGTCGCCCGCGCCTCCGTCAATGAGTTGCTTGCTCTCGTACACTCAACTGACAGCGCCGTCGCCACTGCCGCCGCCGATCGCCTTGTGCTCAAGGGCAAAACGGCAATGGTAGAAAGTCCGGTAACTGGACTGATGACGGAAAGACAGCATCTGTGGCAAGCGCACAAAGAATATGCTGCATTGAACGCACAGGTGGAGCAAGGTCTCTTCGAGTCAGGCAAACTGTTCGGCTTACAGACCAGCGATCCAGCCTTCAAGAGAGTGCTTGCCGACATAGCGCTGGCCACCACAGGCATCGGCTTCTCGCTAGGAAACGCCGGTTACAATCTTAATGTCGCGGCTGCAGCCGCTCGCGACAACGTACTGAGTGCCCAGTACTCAGCCCAAAAGAATCAAGAGGGGCAAGCCGAGCAGCTGCGCCAGGCCCAAGGTGCAGCAGCAAATGCGGCCCAATCATCATCAAGTCAAACCAATTCTGCCAGCACCACAGTTGGTACCGCAAGCAGTGGCAATCTGTCTGCACCGCAGGCAGTGCCTGAAGTGGCCCGAACAACACAGGGTCAATTGGGTAGCGGCCAAGAAGTGGCTCGAGCAGGGCAAGGGCAATTAGGCAGCGTCCAAGAAGTGGCTCGGGTGTCTGCTGGCGATCAAGCAGTCTTCAAGCCATACAACGATGCCAGTCGCGTTGGCCCGGCGATTACTGTTTTTGGCACACCTACATACCAGCTGGCCTCAAACGATTTCCCTGTCAACGGCACGCCCAGCTCGTGGTGGTTGCAGCAACATGGTGGCAACGTGTGGGGATTCGCCCGCGGTCCCGGAGCAGTTTCTGCCGGGTCTGAATCGACCGTGCTTCCGCTGACTCCGCAATTCGCCAAGGCAGTACCGATTGCCACCACTAAGGGTTCCGATCTAACCAAGATCGCGACAACCCAATTCTCTATGCCACGGGCAACCAGTCTAACCAGCCAGAACTCCCTGCTTATCAATCCGGTCAGCGTGGGCGGGCGCGATGGCAGATCTGGAGTGGGTGTGGGCGGCACCACAGGTGGAGCAACAACGGTCGATTGGAGCCAGTTCGTCGCCCAGCGCGTTGGCCGCAACGAAGGATCAAGCAGCAATAGACGCGGGCACGATCTCCACCAGCTGTCGGGAATGGAGAAAGGCGAGGAATCTATCGATGCCGCAGCGGGTTCCGCAGCCGCTCCTGTCGATCCAGACCAGCACCTGAGCGCTCAGGTCAATGATCCAAACTATGTCAAGGGCGCAGATCCGAACCAGACTGCACCGCAGACGGTGGCGTCCACCACCAATATCAAACAAGACGATCAAGGCGCGGTGACGGTCTGAACTGATGCTGGGCGGGCCTGATTTGGTTGTGAAGTGGCGCTGGCGTCGCCCATTTGCACAATTATTTCCTATAGACATAAAAATCGGCAAAACTTATGTCTATAGGCAATAATCGTCAATTAACTGGACTTTGGCA
>Ga0182024_10004483_pt1 | contig 32092 bp, 30 predicted proteins | sample P32metaG_FD_120480 | JGI IMG/M metagenome (GOLD analysis project Ga0182024, IMG submission 120480) | Permafrost microbial communities from Stordalen Mire, Sweden - P3-2 metaG (Illumina Assembly) | ecosystem: Environmental > Terrestrial > Soil > Wetlands > Permafrost | place: Sweden: Stordalen...
GGACGCGCGGCGAGCTCGGCGAAGGAGGGTAGCTCTGACACACGCCCATTGTGTCTGCCTCCGCGATCCTGGCCAGGCGTAGGCTGTGCCGATGCGGATTCCGCGTTTGCGCAGGCTGGGTCCCACCCGGGAGCCAGAGGTCTCGATCGGCGACCCACGGCTCGAGGGCTGGGAGACGGTGAGCGAGTTCGAGGAGCGCAACACGGCTCTGGCGTGGCGCGACCAGCTCCGGGAGCTGGGCGTGGACGCGAGCTGCGTCGCCGACCACCCACTGGACCGGTTCGGGCGCGGCGACGTCTACCTGGTCGTGCCGCCCGAGCAGTGGTCCAGAGCCAACGAGATCATCGATAACCTCGACTGAGGCTCCGGTGCGCGCGCTTCCTACGCTCCCTGGTAGCGCAGTCCGTCGAGCGCGATGTCGAGGATGTGATCGACCTGGCCGGGCTCGCTGGTGGCGATCTTCGCGATCCCACCCACCATCTGGATGACCTCGGGAAGGTCGGTGTCGGGGCGCACGACGCGGGCCTGTTGGGCGCGCTCGAGCAGCGGCTCGCCAGCGGCGTAGATCCCCACGCGGCAGCTCTGAAAGACCGGAGCGTCGCGATCGACGTAGTCCAGCAGCTCCTGGGCCAGCGCCTGCTTGGTCGCCATGTACCCCACGAATCGGTGTAGCCAGCCAACGAGAGCGTCCCACGGCGGCAGGTCGTCAAGGTCCCCGGCCGAGCGGCAGAGCTCCTCGACCTCACCGACGTAGACCGCCTCGAGCAGAGCCTGGCGGTTGGGGAAGTGGCGGTACAGCGTCCCGATCCCGACCTGGGCCCGGCGCGCGATCTCCTCCAGCGACGTAGATGCTCCGCCCTCCGCGAACGCCTCGCGCGCGGCCGACACCACCTTCTCGTAGTTGCGCCGGGCGTCGGCTCGCTTGGGGCGGGCGGGAAGGAGATCAGGGGTGTCGGTGGTGCTCACGGGATTTTCCGCCTCGCTTGCTTGACAAACCGGAGGATGCCTCCGTATAGTACCGGAGGAAGCCTCCACATAGTTCTGGAGGACGCCTCCAGTTTACCACCGCCGTTTGTCGGCCTCAACAGTTCGGATCAAGATGAACACCGCTTCCCCGCCCATCGACATCAACAACCGTCGCCGCTGGATGGCCCTCGTGGTCGTCTGCCTGGCCCAGCTCATGATCGTCCTGGACACGACGATCGTCAACGTGGCGCTCCCCTCGATCCAGCGCGACCTCCACTTCACCCAGGGCAACCTCACCTGGGTCATCGACGCCTTCCTCGTCACCTTCGGCAGCTTCCTGCTGCTCGCCGGTCGACTCGGGGACCTGATCGGCCGCAAGCGAGTATTCCTCGCCGGCGTCGTCGTGTTCACGGCGGCGTCGGCGCTCTGCGGGTTGGCCCCCAGTCAGGGCTTTCTGATCGCCGCCCGCTTCCTCCAGGGCATCGGGGCCGCCATGCAGGCCTCCGTGATCCTCGCCATCATCGTCACCGAGTTTCCGCAGCCCAAGGACCGTGCCCGAGCGATGAGCGCCTACGTCTTCACCGCGGTCGCGGGCGGCTCCCTGGGCCTGCTCGCCGGCGGCGTGCTGACCCAGGCGTTGAGCTGGCACTGGATCTTCTTCGTCAACCTGCCCATCGGGCTCGCGACGATCGCGCTCGGCCGGGCACTGATCCCCAGAGACAGCGGCCTGGGACTGGAGCACGGCGTCGACTGGGTCGGCTCCATCCTGGTCACCGTCTCGCTGATGACCGCGGTCTACGCCATCGTCCAGGCCACCAACCACGGCTGGGCCTCGTCTCAGGTGCTCGGCTTCGGCGCCATCGCGGCTCTGCTCATGGGCGCCTTCCTGACCGTCGAGTCGCGGCTCGAGTACCCGATCATGCCGCTGCGCATCCTGCGCCTGCGCGGCCTGGTCGGCTCGAGCGTGGTCCGCGGCTTCGTCGTCACCGGGATGTACTCGACGTTCTTTCTCGGCACGCTGTACCTCGAGCACGTGCTCCACTACAGCGCGCTCCAGACCGGCCTGGCGTTCCTGCCCTGGACGGTGACCGTCGGAATCCTGTCCTTGGGGGTAACCGCTCGCCTGGTCGGCCGCTTCGGCGCGATGCGCGTGCTCATCATGGGCATGGTCACGGTGATCATCGGCCTCGGATTGCTCAGCACCGCCGGGGCTCACACCGGCTTCTTCCCGACCATCTTCCTCGCCTACTTCGCCGTCGGGCTGGGGATCGGGACCGCCTTCATGCCACTGCTCACGATCGCGATGGCCGACGTACCCGCTGCCGACGCCGGATTGGGCTCGGGCATCGTCAACGTCTCCCAGCAGATCGCCGGAGCGCTCGGCCTCGCGGTCCTCGGAACCATCGCCACCAACCACTCCAAGAGCCTCGAGGCCAGTGGCCACAGCGTCGCGAGCTCGCTGATCGGGGGCTACCACCTCGCCTTCGGCATCGGCGCGACGAGCATCGCCGTCGGAATCGTAACCGCCCTGGTCGTCCTGCGAACCCGCCGGGCGCCCGCGGCGGCGCAGCTCGTCACCGAGCCCGAGCCGGACGAGTCGTTCGCCGGCGAGCCCGAGCCGCTGATCCAGCGCCAGGCCGCGTAACCGCGACCCGGGGCGCGGGATCAGGTGACGCGCTCGCGCTCCTTGACGATGCGAAGGTTGCCCGTGCGGGCCTGGAGGCGATCAAAGGCTGCCTCCAGGTCCGTGGAGGGCGGCTGGGTCGACCAGTGCTTGCCGACCTGCTGGATCTTGCCCTCGGCCTCCAGCGCGTGGAGCCGGGCCAGTGCCTTCTCGTGGTTTAGGCCGGCGGCCTTGGCGATCCGCCCGGTCGAGTGCTCCCCGGGAGGTAGCTCGCGCAGCGCCCGCTTGAGTCGGTCCTCGGGCGGCTTGGCGCGCGGTGCGCGGGCCGGCTTGCTCGGAGGCTCGACCGCCTCCTGAACCGGCTCCGGCGCCACCGCTTTGGGGGGCGCATCACCGAAGCGAGTCCGGCAGGCGGCGCACATGACCACCGGTTCGCCGCCCTCGGGCCGGAGGACCTCGAAGCGTCGCCAATGACGCCCCGTATGGCACACGGAGCACCGGCGTCCTGCCTCTTCGATTGCGGTGAGATCTTCGGGACTCATCAACGAACAGCTCTCAACATAGACGGTCGAGACCGAGAGCGGCAAAATCCTGCTCTGTGGCGGCTCGTGCTCGGGGCGCCTCGAGGGCTAGGTGGGGGTGGGTTCGCGCTCCTCGGGCTTGTCCAGCGCGCCGGGCCCCTCATGCCCGAGCGCGTCGGGACCGGGCCGCGAGCGAGCGGTCGAGCCCTCGATGTTGACGTGGGGCAGGCGCGCGTCCAGCCAGCTCGGCAGACGCCAGGTGACCGACCCCAACAGCTCCAGCACGGAGGGCAGCAGCACGCAGCGCACGACCAGGGCGTCCAGGAACACGGCCACCGCCAGTCCGAAGCCGAACTCCTTGAGGGTGCGCTCATCTCCGAGCACGAACGAGAGGAACACGCAGACCATGATCGCCGCGGCGGCGGTGATCACCCGTCCGGTGAGGGCGATGCCATCGCCCACGGCGGTCGACGGGTTGCCGTGGCGGGTCCACTGCTCGCGCACGCGCGAGACGAGGAACACCTCGTAGTCCATGGAGAGGCCGAACACCACCGCGAACATGATCACCGGTACCCATGCCTCGATGGGGGCCTTCTGGACCCCGATCACGCTCGCGAACACTCCGTCCTGGAAGACCAGGACGGTCACGCCGAGCGCGGCGCCGATGGTGAGCAGGTTCATGACCGCGGCCTGCACCGGGATCACCAGCGAGCGGAAGATCACTAACAGCAGCAGTGCCGAGAGCAGAATCACGAGCGCGAAGAACAGGGGCAGCTTGCTCCCGAGCACATGGGAGAAGTCGATCGAGGAGGCCGTGAACCCGCCGACCAGGACCGGCACTCCGGTGTGGCGCTGGAGCGCCGGCAGGACGTCGTCGCGCAGGTGGTTGACCAGGTTGGTGGTCGCCACCGCCTGTGGCGCCGAGTCGGGATACGCCTGAATGATCGCGACCGCGCCCGACGGCGCGACCCGAGGCTGAGTGACCGCGACCACGTCAGGAGTGGATTTGACCGCCGCCCTCAGCGCCGGCAGGGCGGCGTGGTGGTTGGGTCCCGACAGCTCGGCGACGAGCAGCAACGGCCCGTTGAATCCCGCTCCGAAGCCCTTGGCGAGCAGGTCGAAGGCCTGGCGCGAGCTGGTGGCGCTCGGGTCGTTCCCGGCGTCGCTGCTGTCCAGGCGGATCGCGAGCACGGGTATCAGCAGCGCGACCATCACCCCCAGCGACAAGATCGCCAACGGCCACGGCCGCGCCTGCACGATCTCGCTCCAGCGCCGCCACGCCGAGCGCTGCGACGTCGCGACTGCCGGGGCGCCGTTGCCGCCGGCGGCTGCCGCTGAGCGGGCGCCGTTGCCGGCGCTGATCGCCGAACCGCCGCCATCGACGCCGGCCGGGGCCGCCCGGCGGCGCCTGAAGCGTCCCCGGCGCGCTCCGGGCTTGTGCACGAGGCGGGGACCGAAGCGTGACAGGAGCGCCGGCAGCAGCGTGAGCGAGGCCACGAGCACGCACAGGACGGCGATCACGGCGGCGATCGCGAGCCCGTACATGAACGCGACCCCGGTGGCGAACATCCCGAGCAGCGCGATCACCACGGTGGCGCCGGCGAGCAGGATCGCCCGCCCCGAGGTGTCCATCGCCTCGATGACCGCGCGGTCGACGTCACCGAACTCGGTGTAGCTCTCGCGAAACCGGGTGAGGATGAACAGCGCATAGTCGATCCCGACGCCGAGGCCGATCATCAGCGCCAGCTCGGGGGAGATGTTGGACATGCTCGTCACGTGGGTGGCCAGCCCGATCACCGCCACCCCGGTGATCAGCCCCAGTCCGGCCGTGATCAGCGGCATCCCGGCCGCGGCGAGCGACCCGAAGGTGAGCAGCAGGATGAACAGCGCCGCGACCACGCCCACCTCGGTGGCCGGACCGGTGCTGAAGCCCTCCGCGTTCTCGACGACCTGGCCGCCGGCGGCGACCTGGAGGCTTGGCACGTGGACCGCGTTGACCTGCGCGATCAGCGGCTTGCCGGTGTTGTTGGACAGCACGTTGGCCGGCTGGTCGTAGTTGACCGTCGCGAACGCGGTCATCCGGTTGGGCGAGACCTGGGCGGCTCCGGCCGGCCCGTAGGGACTGACGACCCCGGCGACGTGAGGCATGGTGCTCACGCGCGCCAGCAGCGGCGTCATCGCCGCACGCACCGCCGGCGAGTCGATCGTCCCCCGTGAGACGTGCCACACGACGGTGTCCGCGTCGCCGCTCTGGGCCTTGAACTCGCGCTTGAGCAGGTCGAGCGCGCGCTGGGACTGGGTGCCTGGGAGGCTGAACACGCTGGCGTAGTTGCGCCCAACGGCCTGGGCAACCACAGTTATGACAACCGCCACCGCAACCCAGGTCACGACGACACGACGGCGATGGGCGATGCACCAGCGAGCGAGGTTCAGCATCGTCAGCTGGCTTCAGAACGTGCGACGAGAGCGGACATCGACAACTCCGATCCTCCGAAGTGAACATATGTACGGACCAGCCCCGGCGGCCAACGCGTGACCGTCCAGTCGTTCCGCTCCCAAAAAAAGCAATCCCACGCGATCACTGTGCGCGCGTGAAGACCGCTTAAGCCGATCGTACTCCCCCACCCCATCCGGCCGGAGGCGCTTAACAATCGGCCGCCGGTGCGGCCCTGAGGGGCCGGCTCAGGAGCTGGGGCCCGAGGGCGGGGCCGGCGGGACCGGCGGGGAGGGGGTCGGCGGCGGGACGCTGGGAACGCTCGAGATCTCCAGCTCGCGAGGGATCAGCAGGCCCGACGGGTCCTTGCTGTAGGTCACCTGAACCCCGTCGCCGGCCACGAGGCCGGCGACGAGATCGGGGACCAGGCTGGTGGAGAGGGTCAGCGTCTTACCGCTGGGCGTCTGGATAGTGACCGCGCCCGGGACGATGGAGCTGACTGTGGCGCTGGTCGTGACCGCCCCGATGTACTGGATGGTGCGGGCCGTCATGCTTCCCGACCTGGTCTCGGCGTAGCTGACCTTGACCTTGTCGCCGGGCTCGGCGCCATACCCGATGCTCGGGTAGGCGGCGGTCTGGAAGGTGAAGCTGTGCCCGTAGCTCGTCTTGTTCTTGAGCACCGAGGGGAGCACGTGATAACGCTTGTAGATGGGACTCAGCGAGTCCGGGGCACCGTCGTCGAGCCAGGTGGGTCCGCCCTTGGGATTACCTCCGCCCCCGTCCGAGGTGCCGAAGAACCGGCCGTCGATATTCATGAAGATGTGCACGCCCGGGTCGTCATAGAGCGTCACCTCGTCCGGCGCCTGGCCGGGACCGCGAGCGATCAGCCTCTCCTGCAGAAGCTGCTCGATCACCCCGGCGTCATTGGGAACGCCGCTGCCCGGCGCCCACAGGCCGGCCCCGGCCAGGACCGCCGCCACTGAGCCCGAGCAGTCATAGCCGATCCGCCGGCCGTTGTAGCCGGGCCCCTTGATGCCGATGCTCGGGACACCGGCCTCGCCATGACCCCCGCCGTACACGTAGGGATAAACGTGGGCGCCGATCGCGTTGGCGGTCGCGGTCAGCGCGTTGACGAGCCCGAGCAGGCGCCCGGCGGTCTGGATCGTCAACGTCGACCCGCCGACATAGGTGACCTTGCCCGTGACCGTCCCGTGCCCGGCCTGCGCCCCCAGGGCCGCGGCGGGTATCAGGGCGGCGAGGGCGAGCGCACAGATCAAGGGGGCAAGACGCTTCATCGGCGATGTCATCGGCAATCGGACGCCCTCGCCCAAGCCATGAGCGCAAAAGTAAGCGATCGGACGGGGGGAGATGGGTCTCGCATTGCCGTCACCGGCCATCGGGCGTACCGTCCGGTCCCAGTTCAACCAAGGAGGAGCCGATGGAGCTCTACGCGATCGTACGTCGCAACGGCTGGCGCACGGGCGCCGACCTGGAGCAGGCCGCCGAGCGCTCGACGAAATTCGCCGACGAGGAGATGCCCGAGGACGTGCGCTGGATCCGCAGCTACGTGCTCGACGAGGGTGGCGGGGCGGTCGGCACCTTGTGCATCTATGAGGCCAGTAGTCCGAGGCGATCCGCAAGCACGCCTCGGGCGCCGACCTGCCGGTGGATGAGATCATCCCCATCGCCGACACGGTGATCGTGCGTCCCGATCCCCAGCCGGCCACGAGCTGAGGAGGACGAGCGGCGTGAGCGGCTACCGGCCCGGCGACGATGTCGTCGCCGGAGCCGCCGGTGGCCCGCTCACCCACTCGCCCTCAACCAGCGTCGCGCACACCCGAAGGTCGTCGTCGAGCACCGCGAGGTCCGCGTCCAGACCGGCGGCGATCGTGCCCTTCCGCCGTTCCAGGCCCAGTAGCCGGGCGGGATTGGCGGAGGCCAGGGCCACTGCGTCCTGCACCGTGATCCCCAGGAAGCGCACGGCGTTGCGCACCGCCGCCTCCATGGTCAGCATGCTGCCGGCGATCGATCCGCCGCCGAGCAGCCTGGCCCGCCCGCCGGCGACGGTGATCGGTGCCCGAGCCAGCCGGTAGTCGCCGTCGGGCATGCCCGCTCCCTGGATCGCGTCGCTGACCAGACGGACCCGATCACGTCCCTTGGCCCGGTAGGCGAGGCGCAGTGTGGCCGGTGCCACGTGCACGCCGTCGCAGATCAGCTCGACGCTGACCTCCGGTAGGTCGAGGACGGCTCCGAGCAGCCCCGGCTCGCGATGGTGCAGAGGGGGCATCGCGTTGAAGGCGTGGGTCGCCGCCCGCGCCCCGGCGCGCACCGCCTCGAGCGTCTGATCGTAGGTGGCCTCGCTGTGTCCGACCGAGGCGACGGCGCCGGCGCGCACCAGCTCGCGCACGAGCTCGGTCGCGCCGGGCAGCTCGGGGGCCAGGGTCATGCATTTCAACGTGCCCGCCCCGGCTCGCAGGAGCCGCTCGACGGTCCGGGGATCGGGGTCGATGAAGGCCTCGGCGTCCATGGCGCCGGGGCGCTTCCGGCTCAGAAACGGACCCTCGAGGTGGGCTCCGAGCACGGTCGCCCCCTTGTGCCGGGCCCGCCCCTGCGCGCTCGCTGTCGCCTCCAACACCGCCACCAGCTCCTGCACCGGCGCCGCCGCCGTGGTGGCCAGCAGCGCCGTGGTTCCGTGCCCGGCGTGAAACCGGGCCACGGCGGCGATCTCGTCGGGATCGGCGGTATTGCACTGGGCGCCGCCTCCGCCGTGCACGTGAGTGTCGATGTAGCCGGGAACGACCCATGCGCCGCCCACGTCGAGCGTCGAAGCGTCCGCGTCGACGCTCGGACGGCCGGCGTCGGCCGTCCCGACCGGGCCGACCGCCTCGATCGATCCACCTCGGATCGACAATTCGCCCGCGATCGTCCCCGACGGGGTCACGATCCGCTCGCTCCGCAGCCGCATGCCCCGTCCTGCTCGCCTCCGGCCCCGCTCGCCGCTCATACCGCTGTAGCTAGCAGATCACCAGGCACGTGTACGGATTTGGTATGTAGAACCGGTCGCTGAGCGCGGTTACGCTTGGGCGATGGCCACCATCGGGCTGAGCTTCGAGGTGCCGGCACGCTTCCTCGATTCCTCCGGCCAGCGTGCCGGCTTCGTCCTCCTGGCCGCCTTCCTGGGGTCCTTCCTGTTCATCCGCACCAGCGCCCGCCTCATGCGCAGTCCCCGGGTGCCCTGGTGGCCGGGGAGCGTGACCACCAGCGGAGGCCTTCACCTTCACCATCTGGTCTGGGGGATCGTGCTCCTCCTCCTGGCCGGCTTCCTCGACTTCGCGGTAAATCCGGCCAGCCCCTGGAACGAGATCCTGGCCGCCATGTTCGGGATTGGGGCGGGGCTCACGCTCGACGAGTTCGCGCTCTGGATCTACCTGCGCGACGTCTACTGGGCCGAGGAGGGGCGCGCCTCGTTTGATGCGGTGGTCATGGCCACGGTGATCGGAGGGCTGATCGTGCTCGGCTTCGCACCCTTCGATCTTCACAACAGCGGATCCTCGATCGGCACCCTGGCGTTCGCCGTTTGCATCGACGTCCTCCTGGCTCTGGTGGCGATCCTGAAGGGCAAGCCCGTGCTCGGTCTGATCGGAATCTTCATCCCCCTGGTTTCGCTGGTCGGGGCGGTTCGCCTCGCCGCTCCGGGCTCGGCGTGGGCGCGCCGGCGCTATGACCCGTCGGGCACCAAGCTGGAGCGCTCCAAGACGCGCTGGCGGCGCATCCAGGCTCGGCGGCGACGGGTGACCGACGCGATCGCCGGAGCTCCCGAGGTTCCGGTCGCGATGCTGGGCGAGCTGCCCGACGAGCGGCCCCTGCGCGACGACGGTTAGCGGACCGCTCGGGAAGACCAGACCGAGTCCGCGCGCGCGGCCAGGATCTCCTCCGCCCAGCGGCCGGCGGCCTCGAGCGGGGAGAAGTGCCCCGCGCCCGGGAGGGCGTGCACGGTGACCCGGCTGAAGAACTCCTCGATCCGATCGCCCCACTCTCGCGGGAACAGAGGATCATGCTCGGGCCACAGGACGGTGGTGGGCGCCGGGATTCGCTCCTGCGCAGGCGGCGGGCGCTCGCCGAGGCTGGTGGCGACCGTCCCGGCCCCCGCCCGGTACCAGCCGATCGAGGCGACGAACGCCCCCGGGTCCCCGTAGAGCGAGGTCAACCGGTCGAGCTCGCTCCCGTCCAGCGAGAACGACGGCCCCGACCAATGCGACCAGAAGTGCTCGAGGTAGGCACGGACCGCGTCGGGCCTGCCGTCGATGATCCGCTCCGGTAGCCCGGTGCGGTGAAACGCCTGGTACCAGAACTCCTTCTGGGCTCGCTCGCCGAGCACGCGCTCTCCCACCCCGGGCAGCGGTGGTGCGAGCACCAGCGCGCCCACCAGGTCGGGGCGCTCGCGGGCGATGCCCTGGGCGACCCGGCTGCCGACATCGTAGCCGCCGATCACCGGGCGCCCCAGGCCCAGCTCCTCGATCAGGCCCACCACGCTGGCCACCTGCGCCCCCAGCGAATAGGCACGGTCGTCTTCCTCGAGATGCTTGTCGGATTCGCCAAAGCCGCGCAGATCGGGCGCCACGACGTCCACCGGCTCGCCCAGGCAGGCGAGGACCTCACGCCAGTCGGCCCGATCCCCAGGCCAGCCGTGGAGCAGCACGACAGCTTCACCGGCGCCCTGGCGCCCGTAGGCCAGGCGAAAGCCGTCCACCGGCGCGGACACGGGCATGCCTACCCGAGGCCCGACTCGGCGCCGATGCTCTGACCCGGCGCCGGTAGTGCCCGGGCCAGCTGCGCGAACTGGGGCACCCCGAGTCCGCTCGCCAGGTCATATCCAAGATGCGCGCGCCAGCCGGGCACGCTGGGGTAATACCGGTTGTCGCCGGAGACGATGTCGTAGAACGTCCGCGGATCGGTGGCGCGCAGGTAGTAGAGCAGCCCGTCGACGGGACCCAGCGGCGGAAGGTGGGCCGCGCGCTGGCGGGCGTCGATGATGGCGAAGGCGCTGGCCATCAGCGGCGCCGTCGCGCTCGTGCCGCCGTCGGTCACCCACTGGTTGTCGATCACCACCGGCCAGGCAGGGAAGTTGGAGGCCGCGGCAGAGATGTCGGGGACGGCTCGCCGTCCGCCGGGTAGCCCGAGACCGCTCTGATAGGGCGGGCGCGAGGAGAACGCCGAGAAGCCCCCGCCCCCGGCGCCCCCTCCGTTGGCTTCCGACATCCACGGCAGGTCGTTCCAGACGACCTCGTGGACTCGCCGGTTGGCCTTGTCGAGCACCAGCCGCGTACCCCCGACCGAGGTCAGGTAGGGCGAGGAGCCCGGCCACGCGACACCGGCAAATCGCGCGCCGTTGCAGGTCGAGCCCGAATCCCCGGCTGACGCGAACGTCCCCACCCCCGCCAGCCCCAGCCGCACGAGGATCGCATCCATGAGGCCGGCTCCGGCCCGAGCATCCGGCGGGGCGCCGGGGCCGCGTACATCGCGCTCGCAGAACCCGTAGGAGATCGACAGGACATCGGGGCGGGGACGCTCGGCGAGCACCTGGGAGGCGCCCAGGAAGAGCAGCGACGGATCGGCCCACGCCTTGGTGAAGGTCAGGGAGCGCAGTCCCGGAGCCATCCCCCGAACCAGGGCCAGGTCCTCCTGGGGCTCGAAGGTGCCGCGTCCGAAGGGCGCCGTCTGCCCGTCGGTGCGCAACGTGCGCGACCGCAGGGCGGGGTAGCGAAAGCAGCGCGCGTTCTCGGAGATGTCCTGGGCGGGCGAGTCCTCGCCGGCGTTGAGTATCGCCACCGAGGCGCCGGCGCCGTTGCCCAGCGACTGGATCCCGTAGGCGTGGCGCACCTGACCGAAGCTGTAGGCGCCCGTGGCCCGGGCGGCGGCACAGCCCCGGGTCCAGGTTCCGAGGTTCCTGGGAGGATCGGCAAGCGCAGGCTTCGCCTGGGCGGCTCGTGCCGGACGCGCGACCGGAGTTGTCTGGGAATGCGCGTAGGAGGCATCGACCTCGACCACGAGCGCGCCCAGGTCCTGGGGCAGGCGCAAGGTTCGATGCCCACGCAGCTGGTAGTTCTCGAGGTTTGGGTAATTCACGAACTGGCTGGTCACGTGCGCGTCAAACGCACGATCGAACTCCGCCACGGTTCCGCTGACCCGCGCGAACACGCCCGAGGGATCGATCCGCGCCCGCAGGCCGAGCCGGCGGATGTCAGCCGAGAAGGCGCTGCGCGTGGCCGGGGTCGCGCCGTATCGAGCCGAGATCTGCGCCAGTGACAAGAACCGGCGGTACGTCGGGCTGCCGGGCTGCTGCACGGCATAGAACGCCGCCCGCGCCCGCGACTCCGGGAGCTTGAGGCCGAAGTAGAAGGTGATCGATCGCGTACGCGCGGCAGTCGCCGCCTCGCCGGTGGCTGCCGATGACAGGAGACAGAGGACGCTCGCCGCCGCCCACAGAGCGGCGAGAGTCCTCCCGGTACGAAGCAGGTGCTAGTCCTCCCAGTTGAGCGACCGCTCGACGGCCTTGTTCCACAGCTGGTACTGCCGCTCCACCTCATCCTTGTCCATCTGCGGCTCCCAGCGCTTGTCCTCTGACCAGCGCTCGCGCAGCTCGTCCTGGCCCGACCAGTAGCCGACCGCCAGACCGGCGGCATAGGCGGCGCCCAGCGCCGTCGTCTCGGTCACCGAGGGCCGGATGACCGGCACTCCGAGCACGTCGGCCTGGAACTGCATCAGCAGCTCGTTGCCGACCATGCCGCCGTCCACACGCATGTCGGTGAACGGGACATCGGCCTCCGCGTTGGCGGCGTCGACCACCTCCCGGCTCTGCCAGGCGGTGGCCTCCAGCGCCGCGCGCGCGATGTGACCCTGGTTGGCATAGGCGGTCAGCCCCACGATCACCCCGCGAGCGTCCGGGCGCCACCGCGGAGCGAACAACCCCGAGAACGCCGGCACGAAATAGACGCCGCCGTTGTCGTCGACCGTCCGCGCCAGCTCCTCCACCGCCGGGGCGTTGGGAATGATCTTCAGCCGGTCACGTAGCCACTGGATCAACGCCCCGGTGACCGCGATCGAACCCTCGAGCGCATACGTGGCCTTCCCGTCCCCCAGCTTGTAGGCCGGGCTGGTCAGCAGCTTCTCGGTGTGGACGATGTCCTCGCCGGTGTTGACCAGCAGGAACGATCCCGTTCCGTAGGTGTTCTTGGCGCTCCCGCGATCGAAGCAGGTCTGGCCGAACAGCGCCGCCTGCTGGTCGCCGAGATCCCCCGCGACGGGAACGCCGCCGATCGCTGTGCCCTTGGCCTCGCCGTACACCTCCGACGAGGAACGGATCTCGGGCAGCATCGACCGCGGTATCCCCATCAGCTCCAGGCTCGGCTCGTGCCAGTCCAGCGTCTCCAGGTTCATCAACATGGTGCGGCTGGCGTTGGTCACGTCGGTGGCGTGGACGCCGCCGTCGGTCCCCCCGGTCAGGTTCCACATCACCCACGTGTCCATGTTCCCGAACGCCAGCTCCCCGGCCTCGGCCCGCTCCTGCGCCCCCTCGACGTTGTCGAGCAGCCACCGGATCTTCGGCCCCGAGAAGTAGGTCGAAAGGGGCAGCCCGACCGCGCTACGGAGACGATCCACTCCCTTGTCGCCCGCCAGCTCCCGCACCAAGCCGCCGGTGCGGGTGTCCTGCCAGACGATCGCGTTGTAGATCGGCTCGCCCGTACTGCGGTCCCACACCACCGTGGTCTCACGCTGGTTGGTGATCCCGACCGCCTCCAGATCGCCTGCCTCCGCGGGCGAGGACGCGAGCGCCTCCGCGATCACCTGGCGCGTTCGCGTCCAGATCTCGTTGGCGTCGTGCTCCACCCATCCGGCCCTCGGGTTGATCTGCTCGTGCTCGCGCTGATCGACATGGACGATCTGCCCGTCGTTGTCGAACAGGATGAACCGCGAGCTGGTGGTTCCCTGGTCGATTGCTCCTACGTACTTAGCCACGGGCTCCTCCTCCGGACGACTCGTCAAGCACGTCGGCCCCCTCCTCGGATACACCGAGGTCGGGCGTGGCTCCGCGCGCGATCAGTACGTTGCGGACACCGAAGTCATAGATGACGCCGCCCAGGACGCCGCCGATGAACGGACCGATGATCGGTATCCAGAAATAGGTGTTCACATTCCCGTAATCACCCGGGAAGGCGATCTTCTTCCATCCCGCGATCAGGGCCCAGATGCGGGGTCCGAAGTCGCGTGCCGGGTTGATCGCGTAGCCGGCGTTGGCTCCGTAGGAGAGACCGATCGCCACCACGATGAAGCCGACGATCAAGGGCGCGAGGTTGCCCTTGACCGGCGCGTTGAACTCGTCGGTGATGGCGAAAATGAAGCCCACCAGGAAGGCCGTGCCGATCACTTGATCGAAGAACGGGCCTATCCACGAATGGAAGTACGGAGCCGGGAAGGTGGCGAAGATCGAATATGTCGGAACCGAATCCGCCGCCCCCTTCGTGATGTGGTTGACCACTTGGAAGCTGTTGATCGCGGCGCGGTAGTTGAAGTACACGAGCGCCGCGCCCACAAAGGCTCCGAGAACCTGAGCCGCTATGTAGCTCGCCACCTTGTTCCAGGCAAACCCGCGGCGAACCGCGAGGGCGAGCGTGACCGCCGGATTCAGATGCGCGCCACTCACGCCTCCTGCCACCCAAACTCCGAACGCCACCGCAAATCCCCATCCAAAGGCGATCAGTAGCCAGTCGGCCTGGGCCACGAACGGCTTTGGCCCGCGACCCGACTGATTGAGCGCCGCTACCACCATCGCCACCACCCCGTCGCCGAAGGCGATGATGATGAACGTCCCTAAGAACTCCGAAACCAGCTCGCCCATGGTGGACTGTTGCCAGCTCCATCGTCGACCTGTCCGACCAGCTGTCGCTGCCATCTCCCAACCCCTCTCCTCGTCGGTGCGGGCTGTAGGCTAGCCTCGACAAATCATGAACGCAAACCTTCCGTCAGTCGAGAGCCTTTTGGACCCGACTCGGCTGGGGCCCGCACAGCGCGCCGCGACCATCAGTCGCCTGCGCGACGAGACCTTCGATGTAGTCGTGGTGGGAGGTGGTTCAACCGGAAGCGGCTCGGCGCTGGATGCCGCCACCCGCGGATTGTCGGTCGCCCTGCTGGAGGCGCGGGACTTCGCCGCCGGCACCTCGAGCCGGTCCTCAAAGCTCATCCACGGCGGCCTGCGCTACCTGGAGCAGGCTGAGTTCCACCTCGTCCGCGAGGCCCTGCACGAGCGCAGCCTCCTGCTCAACGTGATCGCCCCGCACCTCGTCCAGCCGGTCACCTTCCTGTACCCGCTCGAGCATCGCGTCTGGGAGCGGGTCTACGTCGGCGCCGGCATGTTCCTCTACGACGAGCTCGGCGGCCACAAGGGCATGCATCGTCACCGTCACCTGAGCAAGCGCAAGGCGCTGGCGGTGGCGCCGGCCCTCAAGCCCGACTCCCTGATCGGCGCCCTTCAATATGACGACGCCCAGGTCGACGACGCGCGCCACACGTTGACGGTGGCCCGGACTGCCGCCCGCTTCGGAGCCGCAGTGGCCTCCTCCATCTCGGTGATCGGCTTCCTGCGCGAAGGCGGGCGGGTCACGGGCGTGCGGGTGCGCGACCACGTCTCCGGCGACGAGTTCGAAGTCAAGGCCCGCGTCGTGATCAACGCCACCGGGGTGTGGACCGACGAGCTTCAGCACATGCTGGGCGAGCGGGGAAAGTTCCACGTCACCGCTTCCAAGGGAATCCACCTCGTGGTCCCCCGCGACCGGCTCCAGCTCGACACCGGGCTGATCCTGCGCACGGAGAAGAGCGTGCTGTTCGTGATCCCGTGGGGACGGCACTGGCTGATCGGAACCACCGACACCGAGTGGAAGCTCGACAAGGCTCATCCCGCGGCCAGTCGCGCCGACATCGACTACGTACTCGGCCATCTCAACGCCGTTCTCGCGCACCCTCTCGGCCACGAGGACGTCGAGGGCGTCTACGCCGGCCTGCGCCCGCTGCTCTCCGGCGAGTCCGAGAACACCAGCCGCCTCAGCCGCGAGCACGCGGTCGCCGCTCCGCTCCCCGGTCTCGTTGCCGTCGCCGGCGGCAAGTACACGACCTACCGGCTGATGGCCAGGGACGCCGTGGATGCGGCGGTGCGCGGGCTCGACGCCCATGTGGCCCCTTCGGCCACCCACATCACGCCGCTGGTCGGCGCCGACGGCTTCCAAGCCCTGTGGAACGGGCGCTACCACCTGGCCGCCAACTCGGGCTTGCACGTGGCGCGGATCGAGCATTTCCTGCGCCGCTACGGCAGCCGGACCCACGAGCTCCTCGAGCTCATCCAGGCCAGGCCGGAGCTGACCGAGACGCTGCCGGGAGCCGATGACTACCTGGCCGTCGAGGCCCTGTACGCGACCTCGCACGAAGGCGCCCTGCACGTCGACGACGTCCTGGCTCGGCGCACCCGGATCTCGATCGAGAGCTGGGACCGCGGCGAAGCGGCCGCCGAGCCGGTGGCTCGGCTGATGGCCGAAGTGCTCGGCTGGTCAGAGGAGGAGACCGCGCGCGAGGTCGAAACCTACCGGGCGCGCGTGGCGGCCGAGCGCGACTCCCAGCGCCAGGACGACGACCAGACCGCCGACGCCGCCCGGCTGATGGCCCCGGATGCGCTCGCCGGATCCCAGGGCGAGGGCAAGCAGGACGGGTCCCTCGAGTCGGGCTAGGCGCTCCACCTGATCGGGCGCTCAGGTGCCCGGGCGCTCGGATGGCCTGATCCTCCCAGGGCGGCGATGCGGGAGCTCAGGACACTCCCCGGGCTACGCACAGGCGCTGAAGCTGCTCCATCGCCTCCGCCGTCCGAGTCGGAAGCGCCTCGAGCGCCGCGGCGGCCGTGCGCAGGTCGCGGATCGTGACCGCCCGAGCCTCGAGCGCGAACCGCCCCAGCCACCGCACCGCGGCGCGCTCGTAGCGGCTGGGATCTCCGTCGCGCAGCACCAGGCAGATGCGCAGCGCGTCGTCGAGGGCGATCTGGGGAAGCTCGCGTGCGGCACCGAGCACCAGCAGTTCGTTGCCGGTCTCGAGCGCGCGCCGAAACCTCGCATAGGGGCTGCCCTCGCTCGTCACGAACGTATGTTCGCATGATCGTCAAGTCGCCCGCCCCGGCGCGATCGCCGCTCGAGCGCCTGAAGCTGGAGATCCCCTCAGTCCTGGTCGCCTGCGACCTCGTGCTCGGACGTCGCCTGCTCCTCGAGCTTCTCGCGCAGGTAATGCGCCTTGTCGGCACGCCGCCGGTGGCGGTCGGCGTCGGCCTCGTTCTCAGCGTCGGCGAGCTCCGCGCGCTCGGCTCGCTCCACGTCGAGCTGCCGACGCTTCAGGTCCTCGATGGTGGGGTCGTCTCCGGGCACGACTGCGAACGATACGCCCCATTCGCGTGACCAGGGGGGTGAATCGCCGTCCCCGATCTTTGCGCGATGATCTCGCGCCAAGCTAGCTCGCCTGCGCCTGACCGGGGCGGCCGCATACGATCCGCGACTCAGGAGTGAAGACGTGAACCACGCCAAGGAAAGGTGCACGGTGGTGGCAACCTGCCTGGGGCTTGCCGCCTGCCTGGGGGTCTCCGCCTGCGGAGGCAGCTCCAGCAGCAGCCTGAGCTCGTTCAAGTCGGCATTTGCCGTCGACCAGGCGCAGTTTCGCCAGTTCGGCACCCAGCTCGGCGAATCGATCGCGGCCGCCGCCTCCAAGACCGACGCCGCACTGGCCACCGAGTTCAGCCAGCTGTCCTCACGCGCTCAGGAGCAGGCGGGAAAGCTGTCCGAGCTCAAGCCTCCGGCCAAGTACAAGCCGAACGTCGACAAGCTCACCGCGGCCTTCAAGGAGATCGCCTCCGACCTGAGTGGCATCTCCTCAGCCGCCGTCAAGCACGACGCCTCGGCCGCCAAGGCCGCCTCGGCGAAGCTGGTCGGAGCCGCGGAGAGCGTCAAGTCGTCAGACGGCGCGCTCTCCAAGCCCCTCGGGCTCAAACCGCCCGGCGCTTGACCTGAGAGGCACCGGCATGTGGGGCATTGCTCGAATCGATCAATCCTGATAAAGTCAATTGAGTTACCCGCGTTTGCCTGATGCGCCTCGATATCCATCAACACGTTTGGACCGAGCCTTTGCTGGATGCGCTGGGCAGGCGCCGATGCTTTCCCTTCGTGCACCGCTCCGACGGACTCACGGTCCTGCACAGCGCCGGGGAGCGCTCGTACGTGATCGACGTCGCCGCCGAGTCCGCGGACCGGCGCTCGCAGCGCCTGATCGAGGACCAGGTCGACCTGGCGGTGGTGGCGATCTCGAGCCCGATCGGTATCGAGACGCTCGAGCACGAGGTGGCCCGGGAGCTGATCTCGTCCCATCTCGACGGAGCGCTCGCCCTCGGCGAGGGCTTTGCCGCCTGGGGGCCGGTGCCGATCCGAGCGCCTGACCCGGCCGAGGTCGACGAGGTGCTCGCCCGCGGTTGCATCGGCGTGTCGCTTCCTGCCGGCGCGCTCGCCGGCCCCGAGGCCCTTGAGCAGATCTTCCCCGTGCTCGAGCGCGTCCAGTCTCACGCGGTGCCGCTGTTTGTCCACCCCGGCGGGCCCTCCGCACCCGGCGGCCACGAGGCCTCGCTCAACGAGCCCCTGTGGTGGCGAGCGCTCACCGACTACGTGACGCAGATGCAGGCCGCTTGGCTGACCTTCGCGGCCTACGGCCGGCGGGAGCTGCCAAGGCTGGCGACGGTGTTCGCGATGCTGGCCGGCGGTGCACCTCTGCTCAGCGAGCGGCTGGCCACGCGCGGCGGACCGGCGATCGACCTGCTGGACCCGCTGACCTTCTACGACACCTCCAGCTACGGCTCCGAGACGATCGCGACCATCGCCCGCTGGGTCGGTTCCCGGCAGCTCGTCTACGGCTCCGATCGGCCGGTCGTGGAACCGGCTCGCACCGGGCGGGAGCCCGAGCTCATGGACAACGCCGCCGAGCTGATGGCGCGCACGGAGGTGCCGGTATGAGCCTGACCGTACCCGAGCTGGAGCGGTTCGCCGTCGACCTGACCGCATCGCCGGAGCGCTGGCGCCAGCACGTCCGCCATGCCGTCGACCTGCGCGTCTACGCCCAGATCTGGGACGGCGAGGACGTCAACGCCTGGGTGATCTGCTGGAGCGAGGACCAGGACACCGGCTTTCACGACCACGACGAGTCGGCTGCCGCAATCACCGTCGTGTCGGGCCGGGTGCGCGAGGATCGCCTCAGGCTCGCCGGGGATCCGATTGGCCGCGAGTTCGGGCCCGGCTCCACGTTCACGGTGCCGCCGGTGGCGATCCATCGCGTGCTTCATGCCGGAGACGGGCCCGCGGTCACGATCCACGCCTACTCGCCCCCGCTCCAGCGCACCGGCGCCTACCGCGTCGGCCCTGACGGCTCGCTCGAGCGCGAGTCACAGCCCTTCGAGGCCGAGCTCCGCGGAGAGCCGGTCCTGGTCTGAGCCCCGAGCCGACGCTGCCTTCGGCGGACGCCGCTGTCGCCTCGCCGACGCTGCCTGCCGCGGACGCCACCGTGGCCTCGCGTCGGCCCGGCGCCGCCATCCACTAGCGTCCCGACCCGGATGGTCGGACGCTACGTGAAGATGACTGCAAAACCCGGGCGGGGGCCGGCGCTCGCGCGGCTGCTGCTCGACGTGGCGGGCTCGCTGTCGGACACTCGGGGTTGCGATCTGTACGCGATCAACCGCTCGGTCGCCGATCCGGATTGCATCTGGGTGACCGAGCTCTGGAGCAACCAGGAGGCGGTCGATGCCTCGCTCCAAACCCTGCAGACCGACGCTGGCCAGGCGAGACTTGCCGAGGTCATGGCTCTCCTGGAAAGGCCTCCGGAGCGCATCGACCTCGAGCCGCTTGGAGGCGTCGGAATCGGCGCCTGACAGGACCTCAACGTGTTCAGGAGCTTCAGCCACGATGGGATCGACGACGTCGTCGCCGTCGAGGAGCCATTGGAGATCCGCGTCGACGGCGCCCCGCTCGCGGTCACGATGCGCACCCCGGGCCACGACGAGGAGCTCGCGCTCGGCTTCCTCTACGGCGAGGGGTTGATCGACGAGCCCCACGAGGCGGGCCTCACCGACGACTTCGCCAACAACACGATCGAGGTCACCGGGCCGCTCACCCGCGACCCCGGAGCCCGCAACTTCTACACGACCTCCTCGTGCGGGGTGTGCGGCAAGGGTGCGCTCGAGGAGGTCGCCGTTCACAGCCGGCCGCTGCCCGACGGGCCGACGATGCCGCGCGCGCTGGTGGCCGAGCTGCCCTCCCGGCTTGACCAGCCCACCTTCCGGCGCACCGGCGGGGTGCACGCCACCGGACTGTTCGCCGCGACCGGGGAGCTGCTCTTCTCCCGTGAGGATGTCGGGCGCCACAACGCCATGGACAAGGTGATCGGGCGAGCCCTGATCGACGGGCTGCTGCCCCTGGGCGAGCGGGTGCTGTGCGTGAGCGGGCGGTTGTCCTTCGAGCTGGTACAGAAGGCGGCGGTCGCCGGAGCGCCGATCCTGGTCGGCGTGGGCGCCCCGAGCTCGTTGGCGATCGAGCTCGCCGACGACCGCGGTCTGACCCTGGGTGGCTTTGCCCGGCGGGGCAACCTCAACGTCTACACCCGGCCCGAGCGGATCACGGGCTGAGCGTCTCCGGCCCGGGAGCGTCTCGAGTCAGGCGGCGGCGAGATCCACCAGCTGGGCGAGCTCCTCCTCGGAGGACCAGGCGCCGACCGACGTCCTCACCAGGCCGTGGGTGGGAATGCTTCGCACCACGAAGCCCGCCTCGGCGAGCCGGGTCACCTCGGCCTCGACATCCGGTGCCTTCCACGAGACCAGCGTCGAGCGCCCCCGGGGGCCCACCTCGAGCCCCAGCTCGGCCAGCTGCTCGGCGAGCCCGGCCGCCAGCGCGGTGGCGCGAGAGTGCACCCACTCCCAGCCGGCGCTCTCGAGCACCCCGAGCGAGGCCAGCGCCCAGGCGCTGCGCATTCCGGGTGGGAAGCCGTGATCAAAGCGGGCCGCATTCTCGGCGGGCGGGGAATCCAGCGCCTGCTGGGCATCGGCCAGGGAGCCGTAGCCGGGCCAGGGCACGGTGAGCTCGTCGAGCTGATCGCGTCGCACGTACAGGCACCCGCTGCCCTCGGGGCCGCACAGCCACTTCTGCCCCGAGCCGGCGTAGAACGCGCAGCCCAGCGCGTGGATGTCCACCGGCACGGCGCCGATCCCCTGCGCGGCGTCGAGCAGCACGGGCACCCCGGTGGCCGCGAGCGCTTCGCTGTCGACCACGCGGCCGCTGACCCATGAAACGTGCGAGCAGGCGACGAGCCGGGTCTTGGCGGTGACCGCACCCGCCAGCTCGGCGAACGGAACGACACGCACCTTGACTCCGCTGTGGTGCTTGAGCCGCCCGAGCGGCGCGAGCAGCCCCGGATGCTCCTCGTCGCTGGTCACGATCTCGTCGCCGGAACCCAGATCCAGGCCCGAGAGGACGGTGTTGCACCCGTCGGTCGTCGACCCGGTCAGCGCGACGTCCAACGGATCGCAGGACAGCACCCGGGCATACGCCGAGCGCAGCTCTGCGGCCAGCTCCCTGACCTCGGTCATATAGGGCATCCCGCAGCGTCCACGGCTGACCTCTGAATCGATCCGTTCGCGTACCGCGTCTGCGGCCTGGCGAGGCAGTGGCCCCTCGGTTCCCGCGTTCAGATACGCGCTGTGCTCGAAGACCGGGAACTGGGAGCGGAATTCGGCGGCGTCGGTCACGACGCGGTCATCCTAGTAAGCGGCACGCGGGTCAGCCGACGGGCAGGCCCGCCTTGCGGCAGGCTTCCGCGACGGCTTCGGCCGGCTTGCCGGTGATTCCGCCTGAGCGGCCCACCCCGGCGCACAGGGCTCGGGCCGAGGCGCCGCAACGGTCCATCTGGGCGCCCCCCGTCGAGTAGGCGAGCGCCACCGAGACGCAGCCGTGCCCCGACTTGTGTCCCTGCGTGGTCAGGGCGATCACGAGCGCGACCACGAGGACGGCCACGCCGCCGAGGACGCCGCGGAGCATCCATTTCTCGCGTTGCGCAAGCGGCCGCCGCTGGCGGATCGTCTGGGCGTGCCCCGGCGGGAGGATCAGCATCGCGTGCGCGAGTCTACGGGGGGCGAGTGCGCGAGAGGGGGCGAGTGCGCGAGCTGAACCCGCAGTATCCGGGGCGCGACCTAGCCGGACTTCTTGGCGGGGCTGCCGGTGGACTTCGTGGAACGGCTGGCGCCGTTGGACTTCGCGGCCCGGCTGCCGTTGGACTTTGTGGAGCGGCCGCCGTTGGACTTTGTGGAGCGGCCGCCGTCCGACTCGCTCGCGCCGGCGCCGTTGCTGGACCGCTTGGCCTTCCCGTCGCTCTTGGACCCGCCATCCTTGCCGCCGTCCTCGCCCTTCTCCTCGAGCTCGCGCTTTACGACCTTGCCGGTCGAGTTGCGCGGAAGCTCGTCGAGGAACACGACCTCGCGCGGAGTCTTGTAACGGGCCAAGTTGTCCTTCACGTAGTCCTTGATCTCGTCTTCGCTGAGCTTCTTGCCGCCCCGCAGGACGACGAACGCCTTCAGCCGCTGGCCGAACTTCTCGTCGTCGACGCCGATGCCGGCGACCTCCTCGATCGCCTCGTGGCCGGCGAGCAACTCCTCCACCTCGGCCGGGAATACGTTCTCGCCGCCCGACACGATCATCTCGTCGTCGCGGCCATCGATGAACAGAAGCCCGTTCTCGTCGAAGTGACCGACGTCGCCCGAGGACATCAGACCCCTGACCTGCTCCTTGGTCTCGCCGCCCGTGTATCCCTCGAACTGCGCAAGGTTGCCGACGAAGATCCGGCCACTCTCCCCCTTGTCGACCTCCTCGCCGTCCTCGTCGAGGATCTTCACGATGGATCCCCTGACCACTCCCCCGACGGTGCCCGGCTCGGCCTTGAGATCGTCCGGGGTGGCGATTGTGGCGAAGGCGATCTCGGTCGAGCCGTAGAGGTTGTAGACGACGGGGCCGAACGCCTTCAGCGCCCGCTTGACGAGGCCGGTCCCGAGCGCGGATCCGCTGGCGAAGATGATCTTCAGATGCGAGAGGTCGCGCTCCTTGATGGCGTCCTCGCCGAGGTCGAGGATCCGCTGAAGCATCACCGGGACCACCACCAGCGCCGTGGCCTCGTTGTCCTGGAGGCTGTCGAGTGTCACCTCGGGGTCGAAATGCCGCCGCACGACCAGGGTGGAGCCAAGCGCCAGGCCCAGCGCCATGTGCGCGAAGCCGAGCGCGTGGAACATCGGCACCGACAGCTCGGTGGTCTCCCGGGCGCGGAACGGCACCTTGCTCAGCAGCCCCCCGATCATCCCCAGTGACTTGGGCTCGTTGCGCGGAGCCCCCTTGGGAGTCCCCGTGGTCCCGCTGGTCAGGATCACGACCTTGGGCGGCGTGCTGGCCTTGGGCGGCCGGCTCTTGTCACCGCCGGCGATCAGCGACTCCAGGGTGTCCTCGGCGTCGTCATCCTCCTCATCGACCCAGGCCCGCCAGCGGCCGTGGGGGGGCTTGATGTCCTTGAGCGTCTTTGCGTACTCGTCGTCATAGACGAGCAGGTCGGTCCCCTCGCGGTCGGCGACCTCGCGGATCTGCGGGCCCGAGAAAGACGTGTTCAAGAGCACGATCCGGGCGCCGCACTTGGCGGCCGCGAACACGGCGTCGAAGAACCCGTGATGGTTGCGGGCCAGGACCGCCACGCCGTCGCCGGGCTCCAGCCCTCGATCGCGCCAAGCGTTGGCCAGCGCGTTGGAGCGTTCGTCGAGCTCCTTGTAGGTGACGTCGCCCAGCTCGTCGCGCACCGCTACCCGGTCGCCGTTGCGAATCGCTCCGATTGTCACCGCTCCGGAGAGGATCCCGTGGCGCTCGAAGGCGAGCAGCATCTGGGCCACTCTGTGGGGCAGCTCCGGGCGCACCAGCCCGCTGCGGATGCAGAGCGCCACGAAGATCGCCTCGTCGCCAAAGCGCTCGGCGAGCTTGAGGCCACCGCCCACCAATCCCTTGACGTCCAGCAGACCCTTCAAGTCGACATCTACCATCGTGCTCTCCTCACCGGAAATTCAGACTATGCGATCAGGGGTTCGCGCGCTCCGCTCGCGGTTGTTTTCCCCCTCGACGGGTATTAATTGCACTGTGTCCGGTTCTTTGATCACCCTCCCCTGGCGGCTCGGCGCCCGCACCGCTGGTTTGGCATTGCGGGGAGCGGGCGCAGTAGCGGGCCAGGCGACCGGGCTGATCGTCGCCGGTCTGCGCCAGCTCCCCGGTCACGGCCAAGATCACAACGGCGCGTCGGCCGGTCCTCCCGAAGCGGCCCCGGCGCCGCCACCGGAGCCCTCAGCCTCCGCGCCACCGGAGCCCACAGCCCCCGCGCCACCCCGGCGATCCGCACCATCCCCGCGCGCTACACCGTCACCGCGCGCTACACCATCCCCGCGCCTGGCGCCATCCCCGCCCGCCGCGCCATCGCCCCCCGCCGCACCATCGCCGGAGGCGGCGCCGCTGCCGGACCCCGAGCCCACCCATGTCTCCGAGGAGCCGGTCCTCGTCGAAGAGGTGGCGGAGCCGGGCGCGGAAGACGGAGCGGGAGCGCAGGTCACGATCGATGAGCCCTGGGACGGCTACCGCGTGATGAACGCCGGCGCCGTGATCGACCGCCTCGGCGGCGCCACCCCGGCCCAGCTCGCCGCGGTCGAGCTCTACGAGCTCGCCCACCGCAAGCGGCGGACGGTGATCGCGGCCGCCCAGCGCGAGCTTAAGCGCCAGAGCTGACGACCGTCACCTGATCGCCGCCGCTCCGGCGACCTGCAGGGCCACGCCACCGCCGCAATTGGTGGAAAATCAGCGCTCGCTTACTGAGTTTTCCACCGAACGCGCGTTACACCGGCATTACGTGGAAAATCCGGGAGGGTCCCCCGGATTTTCCACGTTCTGCTCTGCGCCGGACGGGGCTCTCGGCCCGACCGGCGCAAGTAGCCCGGCCGCACCGCTGGCCCAGCGGGCGCTAGGAGCCGTAGGTCCAGCCGCCGCCCGCGTCGCCGTAGGCGCCGTCTCCGTAGGAGGCGCCGTCCGCGCCGGAGCCATAGCTGTACCCGCCGTAGCCACCAGCGCCATAGCCACCGCCTCCATAGCCACCGCCGCCATAGCCACCGCCGTACCCGGCACCGCCATAGCCGCCGTAGCCGCCGTAGCCGCCATAGCCGCCATAGCCGCCGTAGCCGCCACCCGAGCCGGCCGAGCCACCCGCCGAACCGTCACCGGCCGAACTGCCGGCCGAACCGCCACCGGCCGAACCGTCACCGGCCGAACCGCCGGCCGCCGAACCACCGGCCGAGCCACCCGCCGCCGCCGAACCCGCGTCAGCCGAGTAGGCGACCGAGAACGATGAGCCGTCCGAGGACAGGCTGGAGGGAGTGGCCCCCGCGGAGCTCTGCTGCGAGGTGAACTGGGAGCCCCCGAAGCCCATGTCCTGCGCCGAGGGGCTCAGGGAGACCGCCGCGGCTGACCAGTCGGAATCGGAGATCGTCCCGGTGTGACCGTCGGTGCTCGTCGCGCTGGCCCCGCTGAAGTCGATCGTGCCGAAGTCAGCCAGGGGCAGTGGAGTGCAGCCGTCGGCCGAATGGTCACAGGACGAGGGCGCCTCGGCGACCCACTCGGCACTGGATACATCGGGGTTGCTCATCGAGAGTGTCTTGTTGAACGAGCCGCCGCTGGTCTGGTCGGTCAGCGCGACGGTGACGCTGCTGCCGCTGACCGTGACCTTGCCGGTGATGTGGTCGCCGGCCTGGACGGGCATGCCCACCTTGACAGGCGCTGAGGGCACGAGCTCGTACCAGGCGTAGTAGGTCGGGGCGGAACCGGAAGACGCGCAGTCGGCCTCGGTCCCGGTCTGCTCGAGTGCGTTGGACTGACCCGATCCGCCCAACCCGACCCAGAAGGAGGAGTAGCTGGTTCCGCTGTCGCACTTCAGCGTCGGCGTGACCCAGCTTCCCGAAACGCTCTTGAACTGCTGCTCGGATCCCTGGTCAGAGCTGCCGACCACGTAGCCGGACCAGTTCTCGCTTGATGCCTGTTGGACGTCGGCCGCAGCCGCCGTCGTCGGGACCGCGCCGAGAGCGCACGCTGCGGCAGCGGCCAAGGTGGGAATTAGAAGCTTCGGTTTCATAGTCGCTCACTCTGAAACCGCGTCGTAAGCAACGACCGCAAGTTGGCGAAGAGACCATTACGAGTTGCCGAAGAGGTTGATGAGCGCCCAGCCCAAGAGCCCGACGAGCGCCCAGTTCAGGCAGTGATCGCGGCCCGTGTGCGCGCCACCCGCACTGCCTTGGAGAGCGTCTCGATGTCGTAGGCGTCCTGGTGGCGGTGGCCGTTGATGAAGAAGCTCGGCGTCCCCGAGACGCCGCTCATGTCCGCCGACTCGACATCCTCGGCGATCCGGCCGGCGCCCTTTCGCTTGCGCAGGTGCTCGCGGAAGCGCTCCACGTCGAGTCCGAGCTCCTCGGCGTAGCCCAGGATGTCGCGGAGGGTGAGCTGGTCCTGGTGGGCGAGCAGGGTGTCGTGCATCTCCCAGAACCGATCCTGCGCGGCGGCCGCCTCCGAGGCCTCGGCGGCGAGCTGCGCGTGAGGATGCACGTCGTTGAGCGGAAGGTGGCGCCAGACGTAGCGCAGGTCGCCGAAGTCCGTGAGCAGCGAGCGAATCACCGCCTCGGCGCGGCCGCAGTACGGACACTCCAGATCGCCGTACTCGAGCAGGGTCACCGCCGCCTCGGCGGGGCCACGAATGTAGTCGCGCTCGGGGTCGACCGGTACGGCCAGGTCGACGATCGTCTCCGCCCGGCCCAGCAGGAGCGTGGCCTTGACGCGCCGTGGCAGCCGCTGGGTCACGGCGACCACGCTCCAGCACACGATCGGGGCGCCGATCAGGGTGGTGAGGACGCCGAGCTTGGCCTCCGCCAGGTCCTGCCCGGTGAACGCGAGGCTGGCGATCAGCAGCGACACGGTGAAGCCGATCCCGGCGATCGCCCCGCCGCCGAGCACCGAGGCCCAGCCCACCGGCGGCCGGATCTGACCGCGCGTCACCCGCGTCACCAGGGTCGCGGTGCCCGTGATCCCCAGGGGCTTGCCCACCAGGTAGGCGACAATGATTCCGAGCGTTATCGGCGAGCCGTAGGCGTGGCTCAGAAAGCTGCCGCTGATTGCAAATCCCGCGTTGGCAAGCGCGAACAGCGGCACGATCGCGTAGCTCGTGAAGGGGTGAAAGAGCTGCTCGTAGCGCTCGTTGGGCGAGATCGCGGAGCGCACCCCCGCGCGCGCTGACTGCGCGAGCTCCACCGTGGGCTGCTCGCGGAACACCCGGAACAGGTCGGTGGCGCGCTCCAGGTCAGAACGGGCGGCCGGATAGGCGATCGTCAGCAGCCCCATGGCCAGCCCGACCACGATCGGGTCGACGCCTGACTTCAGGATCGCCACCCAGGCGACCACTCCGAGCGCGGCGTAAACAGCGCCGTTGTGCACGCCCCGGCTGCGGGCCACCAGGATGACCGCAAACGTAACCAGCCCCACCACCAGCGCCGTCATTTGGACCGCGCCGGTGAAGACCACCGCGATGACGATCAGTGCCACAAGGTCGTCCACCACAGCGACGGTCAGGATGAAGGCGCGCAGGCTGTTGGGGAAGCGACGCCCGACCAGCGCCAGCATGCCCAGCGCGAATGCGGTGTCGCTCGACATCGCGGTGCCCCAACCCCCGCCCTTGCCCCCGTTGAAGATCAGATAGATCCCGACGGGAACCACCATGCCGCCGAGCCCTGCGAGGAAGGGGAGTGCCAGGCGGCGGCGATCTCGCAGCTCGCCCAGGTCGAATTCGCGTCGCGCCTCCAAGCCAACCACGAAGAAGAACAGCGTCATCAGCCCGTCGTTGACCCAGTGGCGCAGATCCTGGGTTATCCCGGAGCCGCCAATCCTGATCGCCAACGTCGTGTGCCACACCGACCCGTAAGAGGAGGCGCTGACGTTGGTCCAGATCAGCGCGGCAACCGCGCCCACGAGCAGGATCGCCGCCGAACCGGTCTCGGTGCGCAGGAAGTCGCGAAGCGGAGCTTCCAGGTTGCGCGCCCACGCGGTCTTGCCCGAAAGCAGCCCGGTCGAGGACTCGGTCTGGGCCCCCGGTTCCTCAGGGTCGAGAGGGACATCCGCAGCGGTCACCGACATGCAGATTAGAAAGCCGCGGCGCTTGCTGAAAGGGACCGCGGAGTAACATCAGGGTGCAACCTTTTCCGAACATCGTGTGCAGTTACCGCAAGGAGCAGACCATGGCCGCTACCGAACCGCTCGTCTTCGACGCCATCCGCACACCCCGGGGAAAGGGCAGGGTAAACGGGTCACTGCACACCACCAAGCCGGTCGACCTGGTCGTGGGGCTGATGCACGAGACGCTCAGCCGCAACCCTGACCTGGATCCGAACCGCATCGATGATGTCGTCCTGGGCTGCGTTACGCCGATCGGGGACCAGGGTGCCGACATCGCCAAGACCGCCGCTATCAAGGCCGGTTTACCGGACACCGTCTCCGGCGTGCAGCTCAATCGCTTCTGCGCCTCGGGTCTGGAGGCGGTCAACATCGCCGCCCAGAAGGTCGCCTCGGGTTGGGAGGACCTGGTGCTGGCCGGCGGCGTGGAGTCGATGTCGCGAGTGCCGATGGGTTCTGACGGCGGCGCTTGGGCGATGGACCCCGAGACTGCCTATGACACCTCGTTCGTGCCCCAGGGGATCGGTGCCGACCTGATCGCCACCCTCGAGGACTTCAGCCGCGAGGACGTCGACAGTTATGCCGCACGCTCCCAGGAGCTCGCCGCGGCCGCCCAGTCCGAGGGCCGCTTCTCCAATTCCGTGGTTCCGGTGCTCGACATCAACGAGCACGTCGTTCTTGACCGTGACGAGTTCATCCGCCCGGGCACGACCGTGGAGACGCTGGCCGGTCTCAAGCCGTCGTTCGCGGCGATGGGCGAGATGGGCGGGTTCGACGCGGTGGCCCTGCAGAAGTATCACTGGGTCGAGAAGATCGACCATGTCCACACGCCCGGCAACTCCTCGGGGATCGTTGATGGCGCGTCCCTGGTGGTCGTCGGCAACGAGAAGACCGGCCAGGAGCTTGGGCTGCGGGCGCGCGCCAAGATCCTGGCCACGGCGGTTTCGGGCTCTGACCCGACGATCATGCTCACCGGCCCCGCCCCCGCCTCCAAGAAGGCCCTGGCCAAGGCCGGGCTGACCGCCGACGACCTCGACCTGGTCGAGATCAACGAGGCGTTTGCGGCCGTGGTCCTGCGCTTCATCCGCGACATGGACCTTGATATCGAGAAGGTCAACGTCAACGGCGGGGCGATCGCGATGGGCCATCCGCTGGGCGCCACCGGGGGAATGATCCTGGGCACGCTGGTCGACGAGCTCGAGCGCCGGAACAAGCGCTACGGCCTGGCCACTCTGTGCATCGGCGGCGGCATGGGCATCGCCACCGTGGTCGAGCGCGTCTAGACGCGCCGATCCCGAGCCGACACCTTCCAACCTACGAGAGAGACCCCTCCATGACCGAGAGCAGCACGATCCGCTGGGACAAGGATGACGACGGGGTCGTGATCCTCACCCTCGACGATCCCAACCAGTCGGCCAACACGATGAACGCCGCCTACGCGGCCTCCATCCAGGCGACCATCGACCGGCTCGAGGCCGAGCGCGACGAGATCACCGGCGTGATCATCACCTCGGCTAAGAAGACGTTCTTCGCCGGTGGTGACCTCAACGACCTCAAGACGGCCACCCCGGAGAACTCCGATCAGATCGCGGCCTTCGTCCGCGACGGCAAGGCGGCCCTGCGCCGCCTCGAGACGCTTGGCGTCCCGGTGGTCGCTGCGGTCAACGGTGCGGCCCTGGGCGGCGGGCTGGAGATCGCGCTGGCCACCCATCACCGCGTGGTGGTCGATGACTCCAAGATCCAGCTCGGGTTCCCCGAGGTGCAGCTCGGATTGCTCCCCGGCGCCGGCGGCGTGACCCGAACGGTCCGCATGTTCGGCATCGTCAACGCGCTGATGCAGCTGCTGCTCCAGGGCCAGCACATCCGGCCCCGGCAAGCGGTCGAGATGGGGCTCGTCGACGAGCTCGTCCACACCCGTGACGAGCTCATCCCGGCCGCCAAGAAGTGGATCGCCGAGAATCCGGAGGCACAGCAGCCGTGGGACGTCAAGGGCTACAAGATCCCCGGCGGCACCCCCAGCACCCCCTCGCTGGCCCAGAACCTTCCCGCCTTCCCGGCCAACCTGCGCAAGCAGATCAAGGGCGCCAACTACCCCGCGCCTCACCACATCATGGCCGCTGCCGTCGAGGGCGCCCAGGTCGACTTCGACAACGCGCTCGAGATCGAGGGGCGCTACTTCGTGGACCTGGTCTGCGGTCAGGTGTCGAAGAACATGATCCAGGCGTTCTTCTTCGACCTGCAGCGCGCCACCGGCAGCCGCGGGCGCCCCGCGGACATCGAGCCGTTCAAGCCCGGCAAGATGGTTGTCCTGGGCGCCGGGATGATGGGCGCCGCGATCGCCTACGTGTGTGCCAAGGCCGGCATCGAGGTCGTGCTCAAGGACGTCGCCCAGGGAGCGGCCTTCAACGGCAAGAGCTATTCCAAGCGCCTTGTCGATAAGGCAGTCGAGCGCGGTCGCTCCACCCGGGAGCAGGCCGATGAGCTGCTCGCCCGGATCACGCCCACCACCGACCCGGCCGCCGCCGAGGGTGCCGAGCTGGTGATCGAGGCCGTGTTCGAGGACCCGACGGTCAAGGCCGAGGTGTTCGCGGAGATCGAGCCGCACCTGGCGCCGGACGCGCTGCTGGGATCAAACACCTCGACGCTGCCGATCACCGAACTGGCCCGCCACATCTCGCGCCCGGCCGACTTCATCGGCCTGCACTTCTTCAGCCCGGTGGACAAGATGCCGCTGCTGGAGATCATCAAGGGCGAGCAGACCAGCGAGGAGACGCTCAACCGCGCGCTCGACGTCGCCAAGCTGATCCGCAAGACCCCGATCGTGGTCAACGACAGCCGCGGCTTCTTCACCAGCCGGGTGATCGGCACCTTCCTCAACGAGGGGATCGCGATGCTCCTGGAGGGGGTTCCGGCGTCGACGATCGAGCAGGCCTCCTCCCAAGCCGGCTATCCCGCCCCGGTGCTCCAGCTCTCCGACGAGCTCAACCTCAAGCTCATGCGCAAGATCCGCGATGCCTCCAAAAACGCCGCCGAGGCGTCCTCCAAAGGCTGGGACTCACATCCCGCCGAGCAGGTGATCGACCGGATGCTCGACGAGTTCCAACGCCCCGGCAAGCTGGAGGGCGCCGGCTTCTACGACTACGAGGACGGCAAGCGCACCCGGCTGTGGCCCGGGCTCAAGCAGGCGTTCCCCTCGGTCAAGGACCCGTCCGAGCTCTCGCTCACCGACCTCGAGGAGCGGATGCTGATCATCGAGTCGCTCGAGACCGTCAAATGCCTTGATGAGGACGTGATCGAGTCGGTCGCCGACGCCAACATCGGCTCCATCTTCGGGATCGGCTTTCCCGGCTGGACCGGCGGCGTGCTCCAGTACATCAACGGATATGACGGCGGCCTGCCCGGCTTCGTAGCCCGCGCCCGGGAGCTGGCCGCCAAATACGGCGAGCGCTTCGAGCCACCGGCGTCGCTGGTCGAGAAGGCCGAGCGCGGCGAAATCTACACCGACGAAGAGGCGCTCGTCACCACCGGCTGACCCCACCGGCGGGCAGCGAGGGGCGCCAGACGACGAGCCGGTGGCCGAGGTCGAGCTCGGAGCGCTCCAGCAGCTCGCTGTGGCGCCGCCCCCACTCGCCGCTGTCCACGTCCCCGGCCAACTGCCCCAGCCCTCGCTCCACGGTGGTCGGGTCGAGGCGAGCGAACACGGCCATGGAAGCCCGCACGCTCGAGTCCAGTAGCAGCTGCGGTCGGCGCCAGAAGGCGTGCACGAAGCCGTCCCGGCAATCGTGGGAAATGGCCACCGCCTCCACCTGGACCGATCCGTCCAGGGGTAGCGCCTCGGCGCCCGCGGCCAGGCATGGAGCCGCGGCCGCAGGACGCTGGGCGCGCATCGCGCCCGAGGGCTCCACCGCCAGGACCCAGCGGTCCCGGGGCTCATAGGCGCCGGCTCCGGCACCGACGTTGACGACAGTGCGAGCGTCGCCCAGGGCGGCCATCACTCGAGCGGCGATGCGCGGATCCGCCCGCCGCTCACGCGCGTAGTCGTGACCGATGCGGTCATACAGCCTGGGCACGGCCCGCCGGGGTCTAGGCGGGCGACGACCGAACATCGGAACCGATTCCGGTCCTCCTGCGCTAGCGTCGGCGCGCGTGACCGCCGCAGCCGACGACC
>Ga0182024_10004484_pt1 | contig 32088 bp, 19 predicted proteins | sample P32metaG_FD_120480 | JGI IMG/M metagenome (GOLD analysis project Ga0182024, IMG submission 120480) | Permafrost microbial communities from Stordalen Mire, Sweden - P3-2 metaG (Illumina Assembly) | ecosystem: Environmental > Terrestrial > Soil > Wetlands > Permafrost | place: Sweden: Stordalen...
ACCCCAACGCCCACCCCGACCCCAACGCCCACGCCCATTCCGACGCCCACTCCAACGCCTACCCCGACGGTCGGGTCAACGCCCGTCCAGGTCGATGAGCAGAACATCGCCGCCGATCAGGCGAAGCTGGCTTCGGACACGCAGCGCTACCATGCCGCGATCGCGTCAGACAAGGCTACCGCGAAATCACTCCTGGCAACAGACAACGCCGCGATCGCCGCCGACAAAGTCCAGATTCGAGCCGACAAGCACGACCCCACGGCTCTGGCCGCCGCCAAGGCCGCCTATGCCGCAGCCGTGCTCAAGCTGCATCAGGACGCCGCCGCCGCCAAGGCCCAGCAGAACCACGACAAGGCCACCTATTCGGCCCTGATCAAGGCCGACCAGGCCAAATTGAAGGCCGACCAGGCCCAGCTTCGCAAGGACGAAAAAGCGGCGAAGAAGAAGTGACGGGCATCTCTCCCGTGCGGTTGACGAAGTCAATCACCTGGTCGCTGGACCTTCTGGGCGTCGGAGTTCTGCTGGCGGGCGTTGGCGGCCTTGGAGTCGAAGACGGCGGCGCCGTCCTCGAAGAGCTTCTTCTGCCAGACGTAGAGGCGGTGCCGCCAGGTGTTTGATCAGCTTTTCGATGCCGTGAGCTATCACCATCCTCGCCATCTGACGCCAGAGCGATGCCGATGAGGGCGGCAGGTCTTTTTCCCAGCTTGGGCAGTCCTTTTTGTCCTTCTCCGGCAACAGGCGATTCCGGTGGATGCGGCTTTCCTGTATCGCCCATTCAAGATCCGATCGCGATCTCACGCAAACGCCCCCCGGCCAGTTGGCGGGGGCGATGCTTTTCCTACGCCGGTTGCGGTCGGTCCCCAGTCGGCAGCCATCAGCGACATCTTATTTCGTCGCGGCGGGAGCGTCCGTGGCGGCTGGGGGCGACGGCGGGGACTTGTGGGTGATGTTGAGGTCAATTTGTTGGGCCACGCCGGTGGCCGGGGCGACGGCTTCCGCGATTAGCCGGGAAGAAAAACACTGTCGCCGAATATTCGTCCGGGGAGCACCGCTTGTCGTTCCCTCATCATGCGGTCAATCTTTCCGCCAGTCTCCCCGTCTCCCCGCGCGTGGCTACACGGCCCGTGCCGTGAGTGATATTTTTATTTGGTTCCTGGCGCGGGTGCTCGGGGTGGGAATGCACCAACTCCGGCAGAAGGCGATTGGGCGGTGGGAGGAGGTGGTCGAACGGGTGGCCAAATGCCTGGCACGCTATCGTGACAATAATGCCGAGTGGGCGCGCACAAGGGTGCGCGTTGCCTTATAATAACAGTTGGTGGCGTCCGCGATCGCGTTCTTGCTTTAGGGAAAGTGGTCATGTCCGATATGAAAATGAGCCTGAATCGAGAATGGCTCTTGCGAGTCGTGGACGAAGAAGCCAACTGCGATGTTTCGGCCGGGTTGCCGGCCAATCGAGCGGGGTTTCGAAATGGACCGCGCCCGACACTGTGTCGTCGACTTACCGGAGCGATCATGACCGGAGCCATCGAGTTCCATTCGCGAGTCGGGGCAGATGGAGTGTTGGATCTCCACGTTCCGCTGGGAGAAATGGATGCCGGCGCTGATGTCGTGATAACCATCCGCCGCGTACACAGCCGACAGCCGCCGACCGTAACCGACCCCGCCGAATGGCATCGGTTGGCAGAAGAATCTTATGGATCCTGTGCCGACCTCGGGCTTGAGCGCCCGACGCAGGGGCAGTTCGAAATCCGGGAGCACCTTGAATGAATTGGTTGCTCGACACCAACGCTTGCATCCGGTATCTCAACGGACGCGCGCCGAAGCTAAGGCAGCGCGTGAGCGCCGCGCAGCCGGGTGATCTGCTGGTTTGTTCGGTGGTCAAAGCGGAACTGTATTATGGCTCCGCCAGGAGCACCGATCCCGTGCGCTCGCTGCCCAAGCAGAATGTGTTCCTTTCCCTGTTTCCGTCACTCGCATTCGATGACGCTGCCGCCGAAGCTTACGGGCGAATTCGGGCGGAGTTGGAGAACAAGGGACAACCTATCGGGCCGAATGATCTTCTTGTCGCGGCCATTGCCCTGGCTAATGGAGTAACTCTGGTAACGCACAACACCAATGAATTCGGACGGGTCACTGGATTGCTAACTGACGACTGGGAGTGAGTTCCGCGTGAAGCGATACCGACTTTGGCTATGAAGTCAAATGAGAATTCAACTCGGAAGCCCCCTCAAAAGCCTCGAGACGGCGAGGCATTCGACGGGCACCGTGTGAGACTCAGGGAGCTGAGGGACCCGGCCACGACCGTCTATCAAGAATGCTATTGTCGGGTCATCAAAAGTGCCGTGCCGATTATTTTGTATCCGTGCACGGTCGATGGCTACCGGTTGAAGCAAAACTATCGGTTCGCAACGAACACGACTTGCCGACGCAGGTGGCTCAATACCTCGACGTGAAGGAGTTCCGTCCTCGGGGTGGATCCGGTAACGGAAAAACGATTCGGGCAAGGGCCGCACCGGCGTGCCTTGTGGTGGACCAATTCGGGCTCTATGTTGTCAATGGGGCTGGCTTCGTTCTTGGCCGCCCCGACGCGCCGTTCCTGAACCGAACCGATATCACTCACCAGACCGTCACTTCGCTCCGAGATCGATTGCAGCGATTCCTTGGTTAACCAGCGAGTCAGCGAACATCTCATTGCGCCTTCAGCGTCTCCAGGTACGCGATGATGCTCGCCAGATCGGGCGGCGTGAGCTTGACCACCAGGCCTTCGGGCATGACCGACACATCGCGCTTGCCGCGTTTTTGGATATCGGCCTTTTTGATGACGGTGCTGATGCCGGTGATGTTGCGGACCTCGATTTCATCGCCGCCTTCGCGGACTACGAAACCCTCGATCACGTCGCCGTCCTTGGTCTTGAACCACTGCGTCTCGAAGCCCTGGGCGATCTTGGCGCTGGGCTTCATGATCGACTCGCACAGCTCGGCTTTGGTGTTGCGCGCGGCGATGCCGGCGAGCAGCGGGCCCTTGGGAGGCTGATCGGCCGAAGTTGTGTGGCAGTTGACGCAACCCTGGCGCGTGAACAGCTCCCTGCCGAGGGCGGGGTCGCCTTTCTCCTTCAGCACCAGGGCGACGGTCTTGTCGTAGCCGAGGGCCTCGATCAAGTCGCCCGCCGGTGCGGCGACGTGCTTCGCACCCAAGCGATCGGAGGCGATCGCCGCCGCTTTGGCAAGCTCTGGATTGGGATCGCTGCTCATGGTCTGGATCTTGTCGTTGTAGCCCTGCGCTTTGGTCCGGGCGATCGCCAGGAGCAGCGACACCGATGACGCCGGCTTGTCCCATGCCTTATTGACCTCCGCCGCGGCGGAGGCCTTCAGCTCGGGCTTGACGATCCGGCTGCCGGCCAAACTGAGAAGCACCGAGTCGGCCAGCTCGCACCCTTGGGGCGATTCGCCCTGAGCACGCCTGGCGAAGAACGCGATTTCCTTGGCGTGGCTGGTGTCGCGGATGTATTCCTCAACCGCCGCCGACAGCTCGGGGTCGGCCGTGCCGCCTTCCTCGGCGGTGACGATCGATTTGACAACGTCGAATGCCGCATCCTGGCCGGTCTTGTTGAGGGCCAGCAGCCGGATTGCCTTGACGCGGAGGGCGGCCGGCTGCTTATCGGAGACGGCCAGCGTGTCGAGCGCTTTGGACTGATCGGCGGTCAGGTCACGCCGGTTGGCGAAGGTATCGAGCAGCAGCTTGGCCGAGTCGGGGTCGGTGGCGGCGGCCTTGGCGATCGCCTCGTTCACGCCGGGCAGGTTGATCTGGTGCCGTTCCAGGTTGCCGAGCAGAGTGTGGACGACTTCGGGCTTTTCATTGGCCAGGGCGGCTTGCAGCGCCGAGCGGACCTTGGCGGTGCCGTCCCATTCGGCGTTCTTGTAGTACGGGCCCTTGGTGTCGGGCCGGGTGCCCCACCAGGAGCCGTCCCAGTCGGCTTCGCGGTAGTGGAGCCGGCACAGCGCCCCGAGGATGTCCCCGCGAATGGTCGGGTCTTGGATCTTGGTGAGCTTATCGGTCAGGCCGTCCACCACCGGGACCTCGTGGAATGACTGGAGGACGCGCAGCGCGCCGACCACGAGTTTGGGCGTGGCGGGATCGACCGCCTTAAAGCAGACATCGGTGGCATGCAGCGTGGTCAGGCTCTGGATGGCGACATGCGACACCAGGAAATCGGGGTCGGCGACAAGCGGCAGGATGCTGTTGGCGGCATCGACCTTACCGAGCCGGCCGAGGCCCCATGCCGCCACCAGGCGGGTGCGCGGGTTGAGGTCGGTCAAGCCCTTGAGGAACGGCTCGGCGGGCACGCTGACGTCATTCTTACGGTCGCACAGCGCCCGCAGTGCCAATTCGCGGAGGTCGTTGTGGGTGGCGAACGATTCGAGGGCGGCGTCGGCCTTATTGCCGCGGAGCAACCTCAAGGTGAACATCGCCGCGGCGCGGGCGGTCATCGGCTGGTTGGAAAGCGCGAGCTTTTCCAGGCCGGCGGCGATGGCCGGTTTGTCGCCGCGGCGGAGGACTTCGCGCTGTGCCGCCAGCCGGCAGACGCCGCTGGGCGAACCTACATAGCCGACGAGTTCCTCGTCGGTGGCCTTGCGCAGGTCGGGGAACGGCGCGGGTTTGGCGCCCGGGACGGCAAGCCGGATGACATAGCCGACCTTGGGGCCGGTGTAGGAAAAACCGCCGTTGGCCCATGAGGTGGCGAAGACGTGGCCCATGCCGTCGACGTCGATGTCGGTTGCGCGAGGGAGATTCATGAGCTTCACCTGCTCGACGGGCGTTTTGTAGCCGGCTCCCTGCGGGGTGAGCGGGTGGTAATAGATTGCGCTGTTCCCCCACTCTTCGGTAAGAAAGGCGTGACCCCATTGCGGCGGGAGGCTGGGTTCATCGGTGAAGATGGAGCCGCACGGCGCGCCGCCGCCGTAGTCGTTCAGGCAGTCGATGAACTCGCCGGGGAAGTGCATGAACCGGCTGGGGTAGCCGTAGTAGCCGGTGGGAACGATGTAGGCCAGGCGGTCGTTCCAGTTGTCGCCGTCGTTGGTGTTGTCGCGGGTGAAGACGTTGCCGAGCGGATCGACAGAGACGTCGTAGATGTTGCGGTGGCCCCAGGAGTAGACCTCCAGGCCCGACCCGTCGGGGCGGATGCGGAGGATGCCGCCGCCGTGGAAGGTCAGTTCGGTGCCGTCCTTGGCGACCGCGTGCTTGCAGCCGAAATCGCCGGTGGCGATGTAGATCCAGCCGTCGATGCCGAGGCGGATGCCGTTGGTGGTGTGGTCGGCGCCGCGGCTCTTGACGCTGGCTTCGGTGCTGATGCCGGTGACCAGGTTTTCGCTCTTGGTGGCGACGCCCGCTCCGGTTTCGTCGGTGTAGACGGTCAGGTATGGCGGATGCAGAACGTAGAGCTTGCCGTCGTCCCAGACCATGCCGCGGGGATGGTCCATGCGGGCAAAGATGTTGAACTTGTCGGCCTTGCCCGAGCCGGTGCTGTCGATGCAGCGGACGACCCAACCCTTGTTGGGGTCGTGGCCGAGCGAACCGTCCTGATCGACGCCGACGAAAACCGGCCCGTTGGGCGCGGCGGCGATGCAGGTGGGATAGGAGACGTCCGGCGGGGCCGCGAAGAGCGTCATGTCCATGCCCGCCGGCGGCTTCAGCCCGGCGAGGACGCGCCTGTCATCGGCCGAAACCGCGTTGGTCGACCCAACCGCGGCCTTGGCCATCTCCTTGCCGAAGACTTCGAACTCGAAGACGCTGGCCCACGAGCCGGATTCGGTGCCGGTCACGTAGAGGCGGACATATCGCAGGGCCGCGGCGGGCTTGTCGCCGCAGCAGCCTTCGAAGCGGTGCTCGCGCACCTGGTCCTGGTGCTTGGCGGCATCGGGGCCGGTTTCGTCGGACAGCGTCGTCCAGCTCTTGGCATCGACGGAACCCTCGACCTTGTATTGATAACCCGCCCCATGCTCCCAGGTGATCCGGCAGCCCACGAGTTCCTGCGGCTTGCCCAAGTCCACCTGCAGCCACTGCGGCACGGTGCCCCCGTCGGCACACCAGCGGGTGTCGTCATCGCCGTCAAAGGCGTGTTCGGGTTCGTTGCCGCCCTGGGTCGAGGAGGCGATCGCCGGCTTGTGCAACGCCAGGTTCGCCGGGACCATCCCCTTGGCGTCCGGCTTGAACAGCGAAGCCGCATCTTCCGGCGACGCGGTGGTTCCGCTCGCTGACGCGCCGTCCATCATCACCTGCTTGGCGGGCTTCAGATGGGCATCGTCAAGCTTATTGACCGACCAGAGCAGCCCGCGGGTGACCAGGTCGAGATAGCGGGCATCGGCGCAGGTTTCGTTGTTGTGGCCGAGGGTCGTGCTGAACACGCGGGTGCCGTGGTAGTCGTTGGTCCAGACCACCGTGTCCGTTTCCGTCTGCTTGCCGGTGGCCAGCGCCTTGGCAGTGGGAAGCAGTTGTTCCTGGTGATAGAGCTCTTCGTGGATCGTCGTCCAGTCGGCCAGTCCCTTGGTGATCGGGCTTTCCTTGTCGGTGAAGGTGATCTCAATCGGCGTCTGAGCACCGTGGTGGTTGGTGTTCATCCCGGTGAACTCCATCCATGGCGTGGTCTTGGGAAAGGGGGTTGCCCGGTAGCAGTGCATCCCGCAGTGCAGGACCACCGCCGGCAGTCCCTTGGCATGAGGCGAGAGGATTTTGGCGATCACCGCCGGATCGGTCACGTCGGCGGAGCATTCATCGTGAACGACGACGTCAAAACCCTTCGACCAATCGTCATTGGCATAGACCGGGTTCAGGTGCGTGCAGCTCTTGTCGGGGTCGTAGGAGATCGTCCACTCGACATTGGCCCGTGCGGAGATCCCGCTGGTCAGAATGCCCTTTTGCTTGGCATAGTCGTGGTAACACCCGCCGCAGATGAAAAGAGCGTGGATTGGTTTGTCGGCGTCGCTGTCAGCGGCGCGGAGCCAGGCCGGGGCGGCCAATGCACCGATTATCAAACTGGTGAGAAGTAGTTTCTGATTCATCTGCAAGTCCAATTGAACCGTTTCCTGGCGGATCCTCCGAGGGACATCACGTATCTTTGGGTTGCGAGTATACCCGGACAGCGGGATGCTGTCCGATTCGCGGCTCTGGTGCCGGCAGAAAGGCCGGTTGTGCTCATTACTGACAGCGGGCGGCGATGTTGAGGCTTGGCCGCGCTTAAGGTAAAACCCACCATGATCAAGCTGTATCGCACCTCGCTTGGGATCGTCGTCGAGCAGGGCAATAACCATTGCCTGTTGCCGCCGAGCATGACCTGGGACAAGCTCCTGGAACAGCCCGACCTGCTGCTCACGGTGGAAGATTGCCTGGAGGAATTCAAGCGGCCGTTGCCGTGGGGGGAATACGGGGACGTGCTGGCGCCGATCGTCAGCCAGGAAGTCTGGGCGGCGGGTGTCACCTACCTCCGCAGCCGCGAGGCGCGCGTGGAGGAGGCGAAGACCGCCGGCGCCGGAGCGGCCGGCGGCGACTTCTACGAGCGCGTCTACTCCGCCGACCGGCCTGAATTGTTCTTCAAAGCCACGCCTCACCGGGTAGTCGGTCCCGGCGGCAAGGTCCGCATCCGTTCCGACGCAAAATGGAGCGTCCCGGAGCCGGAACTGGCACTGATGGTCAACTCCCGTGGCCGGATCGACGGCTACACGATCGCCAACGACATGAGCAGCCGCGACATCGAAGGCGAGAATCCCCTCTATTTACCGCAGGCAAAAGTGTACGATGGATGCTGCGCTCTGGGTCCGTGCGTGCTGGTGGACGACGACGCCCCGCCCCGCTCGACGGAGGTCGTCCTGAGCATCCACCGCGGCGGGGAAGAGGTCTTCGCCGGCAAGACCTCGCTGCTGCAGATGAAGCGGGGGTTCCAGGAGCTGGTGGAATACCTCTTCCGCGACAACAGCTTCCCCGCCGGCTGCTTCCTGCTGACCGGGACCGGAGTGGTGCCGCCGGATTCATTCTCGCTGAAGAACGGCGATGAGATCGCGATTACGATCGAGCCGATCGGGACGTTGAAGAATACGGTGGCGTAGGAACGCCTACAACGCCAAATGGGGCGGTGGACCCTCTTATTCCCGCCCCCCGTACTCCGGGGGAGGGTTAGGGAGGGGGCTGCGGTGATTCGCCGGTGACCGCACGATAAACTGTCCGACCTACTTCACCACCTCCCTGTACGAGAATACACCCAGGAATACTGGATCGCGACAGACCTGCCCAACGGCTTGAGCAGGATCGAACGAGAAGTTAGTCCCCGGTATCTATCTCCCCAAGACGCCACTGCTACCTCCTTTCAACCGGCCGGGCAGCCCCCTCCCTAACCCGCCCCCGGAGTACCGGGGGCGGGGATAAGATAACCCCGGCGCAGGGTATCAGACAATCGGAACGCTCGTTTCCCCATTCCTAAGCCCTTTCCGTCGGCATCGCAACGGCATTGCCGGACACTCGCATTTGCCGGCGACGAAGTCGTTTCCGCCGGCGCAGTTTTGTAGGGTCCGCACTGCGGACCGTTACTTGCGGTGTCGGAGAAATGGTCCGCAGTGCGGACCCTACATGTATCGCGCGCCGCATAGAGTGTGGAACTGCTCATTGTTCCAAACCACGGAGAACGCCCACTGGTGCTTGCACTGTGCGTCCTTCCGCGTCGGTTCATCTGACATCCCTGGGCGCGTCTAACACGAGAAACCCAGGGTGCAAGCACGGTGCGAGCACCAGTGGGCGTTCTGATAGATTCCGCGTTTCGAGGCGTCACCCGAAAGTGCAATCGTCGCTCGTTGCTATTGCGTGAACGCCAAATGGTGCTTGCACTTTGGGTTTGATTCGCATCAGCAAACGTCGCGCCAAGTGAAACCAAAAGAACCCACCGTGCAAGCCTGCTGCAATGGCTCAACACCGGTCGGCTCCAGCCCACCGATCACGTCTGGAACGAATCCCTCCCCGACTGACCGCCCGCCGCCTGAATGCTGCATCCCGCACCCGCCGCCGAGGCGGCCGGCGGCAGTGCAGACGACGGAGGGGTCGGGATAGCGTGACCCGCTCGGACCCGCGCATCCCATGTCCGGGCGCGAGTGGAACCATTGCGCCGTGGTTGCCTGGTCAGGCGGCAACTCCAGTAGGACGAAACTCCCCGCAAACAGCCGGCCCTTTTCGACCCCCAGGCGATATCGGTCGTGTTGGCCAAAATCGAAGGGGGCAACATTCGCGAGATAGCTCCAAATCCAGAGCGCCGTCACGGTTAAGAAGAGTACTGCCGACACCGCTGCTGCGCCATTGAATGCCCGCCGAAAACGACGCCTCATGATGCCACCTTAGCCCGTGGAATCGTTCCGCACTCGGGGCAACGGCCGGGCGTGGCGCGGAGGTCGTAGCCACAGGAAGCGCACAGTCCTTGCCGAGCTAGGTCTTGCCGGGCTGTTTCTTGCGCTTCCCGTCGCAATCGAATGGCATGACATATCACTCGGTCGAGCAATTTCGAAGGCTTGAGAAACACAATCGCCATAGCAATGGCAACGCATTTCCATACGGGGGCGGCTATCACCTGGAAATGGCAACACCATCCATAAGATGCGAAGACGCCCTCGTCGTCACGGCTGCCAAGGCGATCGCGGGGCGGCGATCTCCAATCCAATGGGTCGGACCGGCTGTGGATGTACCCGTGCCGGTCATTGCCGGGTGAGGTTCGTCTCCCCCAGTAAGCCAGAAACGTTCCGCGGTCGAAACCAATGCCTGCAACACAGTCGGAGTCCGACCATGCGAATTGATCTGCCGTGCTATAACTCCGCGCCCAGAGGACGCACGTCATCGCGAACAACGCCGCCGCCGCGCCGTTGAACGCCCATCGGAGCAGACGCCTCATGGAACGCTATGATACCGCGCCCCGTCTGGAATCGGTGCGGCGTCCTGCACAATAGCGGAGAGCAAAAACATGCACTTGCCTGATCGCGTGTTGCGTGGGAAGGGGTCATTCGCCGCGACTTTCGCCTCAACACTGGCACATCCCGCTCTTGCCCGGTAGATTCTGCACTCATGCCCAATTCCGTTGAACGCCTGAACAAGCTGATTCGTCCGATCGCCGATTTCCCCAAGCCAGGGATTCTGTTTCGCGACATCACGCCGCTGCTGGCCGACCCTGCGGGGCTGGCGCTGGCGATCGAACTGCTGGCCAACCCCTTCCGCGGGAAGAACATCGACCTGGTGGTCGGCGCCGAGAGCCGGGGGTTCATCTTCGGGACCGCTGTCGCCTGCGCCTTGTCGGCGGGGTTCGTGCTGGTCCGCAAGCCCGGCAAGCTGCCGCACAAGAAGATCGCCATGACTTACGACCTGGAGTACGGCAAGGACACGCTGGAAATGCACGCCGACGCCATTATCAAGGGCCAGCGGGTGCTGATCGTGGACGACCTGCTGGCCACCGGCGGCACGATGAAGGCCTGCATGGACCTGGTCACCCAGCTCGGCGGCCACATCGCCGGCATCGCCGTGCTGATCGAGCTCTCCGGGCTGGCAGGGCGGGCCAAGCTGGGGACGAGCGAAGTGCATTCGGTGGTGAAGTACGATTGAGGGGACGGATCCTGTCCAAGCCTTCAAGTGGTATCGCAAGGCCGCGGACCTGGGAGAGAAGCGGGCGAAGCAAAAGCTGGGCGGGCAGGAGAACGCGACGACTCGCGAATCGACGACGCCATAAAGAAACCAGTCACACGGCGCAATGGTCCTCAATGGCTGTGCCGTCTCATGCCCTCATGAAGGCATTCCAATCGAGGCCCAACTGGCGCACCGCCGCTCGAATGGTTCCAAGCTTCAAGTCGCGACCACCCCAATCAGGGACGACGGTAGACTTATGCCCTCAGGAAGGGGCCGACCCTCCTCGGCATAAATCTCGAGCACGGCCGCTAGCGCATCCTGCACATTGGCGTACGCTTGCTCCAAAGAGTCGCCTTCGGTGACCAGCTCGGGCAGGACCGGGGAAGTCACCGTAAAACCACCCTCGGGTTGGGGCGTGAAAATCAAGGGAAGACGTCGCAGCATGGCCTGATTCTACCAATGCCGACCCGATCGCCGCCACTTCAAAGAGAAAACCCTCACCCCAACCCTCTCCGGAGTACCGGGAGAGTGAGAAAAGGCGGGGCCGCGATGGACATGGGCAACCGTTATCGACGAAGTTCGCCCATCGGAAAAGTGCCGACGTAAAGATCCTAATCCTAAACTTAATCTTAATCCGATCGACGCCCACTTGGCTTCGTTTTCACGTCTTCCCGTCTTCCCGTCTTCACGCTTCACGTCCTCACCCCTTCCCCATCAAATTCTTCACGATGAACAACTCCAACCCCTCGTAATCCCGCGCATCCACATATCCCTTCCAGGCCTTGCGGTCGATCGAATGAACCAGATCGACCAGCATCAGAAAGATCTCCTTCGAGTGCTTCAAGTGCAGGTGGGAATTGTCTGCCGGTTGCGTGCGCATGGCTTTGACATCCAGGCCGATGACTTCTCCTTGCTTGCCGTAGCCGTGGCGGACGAGGGTGTCGACCTGGTTGAAGGCGCGGCGAAGATCGACTGAGCCGAAGGCCTTGTCCTGGTCGTATTTCAGGCCGTTTTGGTCGTTGAGGTGGACGCCCCAGAGCTTGCCGTGGAAGATGGCGTTGGCGAACTCATCGGAGGGGTCCAGGCCGGCCAGGATGGCGTGGGCCGATTCGATCAGCACGCCGACCCGGCTGGGGTCTTTGGTCTTGTAGGCCAGGGCCAGGAAGTGGCCGGTGGTGGGCATATACATCAGGTCCATCGGCTCGTTCGGCTTCATCTCGCCCAGGATCCGGATGTTCTTGTCGTAATCGAGCATGGCATCCACGAACTCCAGCATCCGGTTGAAGCTGGCGACGGCGTCCTTGCTCTCGCGGATGTACGTCCCCTCGCGAGCCGGCCACCAGACGAAACGGTCGGAGCCGAGGATCCGGCCCACATCGACGGAACGTTTGCCGCGCTCCAGGGCCCATTTGCGGTCGGCGGCGCTGTTGCTGGTGACGGGGCCGTCGATGCCGTGGGCGTGCTCCCAGTGCCGGGGAGCGAAGATTTCGGCCTTGAGGCCGTGATCGTCCAGGAGTTTCTTGACCTGCTTGGCCTTCTTCTCCCGCTCGGCCGCGGAAAAATCATCGGGCACGGCATCGTCGTCGTGGAACTGCACGTAGTCGAAGCCGAGTTCCTTGAACGTCTTCAGGTTTTGAACGAACTCGCGTTCGGGGCGGACGGCCGGCCCGAACGGATCGGCCCCCGGATGCAGGTTCCAAGGGCCGGCGGAAAAGTGGAAATCCGATTTCTTGCTCCAGGAAGCGGGCGCGGTCATGGGGTCTGACTCCTTCTCAACGGGCGTCCCCTTATGTCCAGATAAGATTAACCGCGAAGGCGCGACGACGCGAAGGGAGACGCGAAGAAATACGAGGATTTGATCGGGCGTTCGCACCCGTCGATACCAAGGTCTTTTTCTTCGCGTCTGTCTTCGGGCCTTCGCGGCTGCATTCGCGGCTCGCATCAAATGTCAGGGCTTGACCGGCTCCGTGGCCGGCGCACCGGCCAGTTGCTTGGGCAGCTCTGCAACCGCCGCCGGACGGGCGGCTTCGGAAGCCCCCAGGTCGAAAGTCAGCTCTTTTCCGGTGACCTGTTTGAGTTGGTCCAGGGCTGCGGCGCGGACGTCGGGGTTGGCGATATTGACGATCAATTGCATCTCACGCTGTTGCCGCTGTGCCTTCACCACGGCGTCGTGGTCCATCACCTGCGCGCGTGCCGGAGCTGAGGACCCCAACGGCACCACCGCCAGGCTCCATGCCCAACAGGCGATCATCCGAAGGATGAAGGTATTTGAACGGCACATAGGCGATTCTGATCGGCGGCGGAGAACGGGCACTCGATGCAAGCGGATTGTATCGTGGGGCAGCGGCGGCTGTCACGCATCAGTCGCGTCCGATAATGTTCCAACCCCCTGGCCTGCCCGATAATTCCTCATGTGGCACAAAGTGTTTCCGTCGGGTAGAATAGGGTGTCCTGGCCGCAAGCAAAGTGGGTGGTCAGGAGAACTAAATGACCGTGCGCGATCAGGCGCCAGTCAAATGCGTTTAACGGCTGGCCCGCGGGGCCGCATTATCGTTACATGTGCACCTAGTCGGGCACATCCATCCAGGCAATTCGAGGTATTCGCATTATGAAAAACGGGAAGAGCACGGCCAAGTGTGCAATGTTCCTGGCGGTCGTCGCGAGCTGCGTGGGCATTTTCGCCGACGCCAGTTCCGCAGGGTTCGCCCAGTTGGCCGGCGGGTCCGGTTACAGCGGCGACTTGTCCAAGAATAAGGCCATCCGCCACCAGCAACTGATCATCGATCCAGCCGAAGCCCCCACTTCGGGGTCGGCCAGCGTTACCTATAACCCCTGCGTGGTCAGCCTTTCCGGCCTGGAATTCGGGCCCGGCTATACCGGGCAGGGGTTCGTCGAGGAAGAAAGAACTTGCGATGACAAGACCCGCGTTTTCCTTCAGAACATCAACTCGTTCCTGGTTTGCCCCGAAGGCAAGCAGACCGGGTACGCGCAGGTAAGCTTCACCCTCACCGGCACCCCAGGCACCATGTCACCGCAACAGGGGTTCACCCCCATAGCGTCGAACGGCGTTTCCGGGGTCGATACCCATTCGCTGATGTTCACTTACCTTCCCGGTGTGCCCGACACCACTGTCGCCCAGTACACCATCTTTGCCGACACTGGCAAGCGGCCCAGCGGCAACAAGGCCGACTCCCTCACCGGCGTCGGACCAAGCGGCACGAAGTTCACCCTGGGCCCGAGCCAACTGAGCAGCGCTATGGTCTCGGGCAGCCTTGCTGTCCCGCTGCCGCCGGCTGCCTGGACCGGATCGGCAATGCTGCTCGCCTTGGCGTCGGCATCGGCACTGCGCAAGACGCGAGCGGCCCGAGCGTGAGACCTGAAAACGTCAAGAGCTAACACAGGCTGAAGCGCCCTCCACGCCAAGGCAAGCGGCGCAAGCGACTCGGACTATCCGTAAACCACATCACCGCGCCGCCCCGGATCTCGCAGCGCGTATCCGGGGCGGCGCGGCGTTATGGTATCGCAGGAGGGCAAATTGATTGGCGCCGCTAGCCCCGGCGTGGAGGGCGCTTGAGCTTGTGTTAGCCCTTCATGTCTTCACGTTTCACGCCTTCACGCTTCACGTCTTCACGTTTTCACATCGGTTACTTCGTCGGCTCCGTGGTGGGCGGCGTCGTCGCCCCTTCCGCCGGCTTGAGTTGCTTGCGAAGTGCCGAGACCGCGGCGGGGCGGCGGGCCTCGGCAACGTCGATGTCGAAGGGCAGGTCCTTGCCGGTGACCTCCTTGAGCTGGTCCAGCGCCGCGGCGCGGATGTCGCGGTCGGCGATATAGAGGCAGTCAGTCAGGAATTCGATATCGCGGCGCAGCCGGTTGGCGTCCCGGGCCGAGAGTTGGCAGAACGGCGCCAGGCTTCGGTCGATCATGAGGTTTTGTTCGGGAGAGAACCCCGATCGGTCCAGGTGGGTGAGGACGATGGCCCCGTGCATTCCCATGGCTTGCAGACCGGCCAGGGCCTTGTCGCGGGCGTGAAAGTCCAAATCATTGAACGCCGGCAAAAGCTGCTCGGCCTTTCGGGTGAGTTCCGGGTCGGGGCGCCAGTGATCGGCCAGGACCTGCCAGGCGACCCGCCCATCGGGCGCCAGGACGGCTTGCTGGCCGATGTCTCGAAGCAGGGGGCGGACATAGTCATCGACTTCGCGGCGATGCTCGCGCAACAGGTCCTGGAAATCGGCGGCCTGGACCCCGAAATTCCGGGAAATCCCGCCGTTGCCGCCATTGCCGCCGAATTCCACGATGCTCAGTTGCACGGGTGATTGACCGGGGGCGGCGCCGGCCGGGCCGTCGGCCGACCGCTGCTCGGTCAAGCTCACCTGCCGGTAGACGTTGGAAGCGCTGCGGGTCATCCGGCTGATCTGCAGGCGCGCCCCGAAAGACTGCACGTTGATCGAAACCAGCTCGTCAGGATTGGGCAAGTCGTAGCTGAAGAAAGAGAAGACCTTGACCACTCCCGGATTGGCCACCGCCGGATTGGCCACCCCTGGATTGCCCGCCGGCGCAGCCGCCACGGCCCCCATTCGCGCGGCCATGGCCCCTCCAATCGTCGAGATCGAGATGAATGTGGGGCCCTTGAACGCATCGCCGGCGATGCGGAAATTGCCACCCGAGTGATCGTTCTCGATCAGCGGCGAGGTCAGCGCCAGGGCGTGGCCGTCCATCTTCAGTTGGAACACCTCCAGGGCGTCCTTGGCAGGCAGCTCGGTCATCGATGCGACCTGCGCCTGCATGCGCTTGTACTCCTTCTCGGGTTGCTCCGGCCCAAACTGGGCGCTGGCAACGGCGGGAAAGACGAGCAAGCCCGCAGGCAAGCACCACGTCCGGCATGCGACCGAAAGTGCTCGAAAGACAAGCGCTCGACAGACAGTCCTGAAATGTCTCATATGGGTCCCGATCGGTCAGGCGCGATAACGGACGGATGCTGAAACCACATTCTAACGCCATTCGGGAGAGGGGGAAAGCCCGGTTGCCTTGACGCCTTGACGTACCAGTCGCCCAAGCGATTGCACTCCGCCGGGCAGAAGCCGGGCACAACTTTAATCCCGCCCCTTTTTCAACGTGCCCGCGCCCGTGACGTAATACCGTCAGAATTCAATTCAACGGAGATTTTTGAAATGGCACAGCAATACGTCGCATCGCAGGCTACCTCCTCCGACTTGGAGGCCGTCGAGCAGCTTTCCCGCGCTTACAAGGTGATGACCAACGAACTGGGCAAGGTCATCGTCGGGCAGGAGGAAGTGGTCGAGCAGGTGCTCACCGCGATGTTCTGCCAGGGCCATGTCCTGCTGGTCGGCGTCCCTGGGCTGGCCAAGACCCTGCTGGTCAAGACGATTTCTTATGTGCTGCACTTGTCGTTCAAGCGCGTGCAGTTCACGCCCGACCTCATGCCCAGCGACATCACCGGGACAGCCGTGCTGGAGGAAGACCATACCACCGGCAAGCGGGCGTTCCGGTTCGTGAAGGGGCCGCTGTTCGCCAACATGGTACTGGCCGACGAAATCAACCGCACGCCGCCCAAGACGCAGGCAGCCCTGCTGGAGGCGATGCAGGAGCACCGCGTGACCAGCGGCGAGAACACCTATGAGCTGCCCGAGCCGTTCTTCGTGCTGGCGACGCAGAACCCCATCGAGCAGGAAGGGACCTACCCTCTGCCCGAGGCGCAGCTCGACCGGTTCATGTTCCAGACCAACGTGAAGTACCCCACGCCGCAGGATGAGATCCAGATCATGAAGCAGGCGACCAGCCAGTACCGCGCGGACCTGTCGCGGCTGCTGGACGGGCAGGCGATCATCAACCTGCAGCAGATCGTCCGCCGCGTGCCGGTCGCCGAGCACGTCTACGCCTACGCCCGCGACCTGGTCCGCGCCACCCGCGCCGGCGAACCGGGCGTGCCCCCTTACATCAACGACCTGGTCCAGTGGGGTGCCGGCCCCCGCGCCAGCATCTACCTGATCATGGCGGGCAAGGCCCGCGCCATCCTCAACGGCCGGGTACACGTGACCACCGAGGACATCGCCCGCGTGGCCCTGCCGGTGCTGCGGCACCGCATCCTCACCACCTTCAGCGCCGAAGCCGCCGGCATGAACAGCGACAAGGTGATCGAGCGGCTCCTCCGCGATGTACCGAGGACCGCGGCGGCGGCTGCGTAGGACGTCGCGAGGTGTCTTACGCGCCGCGGGAATTCGGATTCCGAAATCCGAAACTCGAAATAAATTCAAAATGCGAAATACGAAATGACGGAAATGCCGGGAAGTCGGAAACCCCAGTGCGCGGGATCAAAGAGACCCTTTGCTTCGCTCAGGGCGACGGCTAACGCCGTCGGTTTTGAAATTTGCCTTCATTCCTCCTCCTTTTGAATTTATTTCGGATTTCGAGTTTCGGATTTCGAATTTGGAGCCAAGGAGCTTCCAAGAATGACGACGACAACAGCACCAGCCCCTCCACCACCACCGCATGCGGCTTCAGCACGGGCGGCTTCGGTCCGCGCCCCGGGGACCAGCCTGCTCGAACCGCACGTCCTGCAGAAGATCAGCAAGATGGAGCTGTTCGCCCGGCAGGTCATGGACGGATACGTCCAGGGCATGCACCGCTCGCCGCACATCGGGTTCGCGCTGGATTTCGCACAGCACCGCCAATACGTGGCCGGCGACGACATCAAGCGCATCGACTGGCGCGTCTTTGCCAAGGCCGACCGCTATTACATCAAGCAGTACGAGGTCACCACCAACCTGCGCGCCACCCTGATCGTGGACGCCAGCGGGTCGATGGCCTACAAGGGATCGAGCGACGCGATCAGCAAGTTCCGCTACGCCCAGTTCCTCGCCGCGTCGCTGGCATACATCATCCTGCACCAGCAGGACGCCGCCGGGCTGGTCACGTTCGACAATAAGGTGCGTTCGTTCGTCCCGCCCAAGAGCTCGCCGTCGCAGCTCATGCGGCTCCTGCGGACGCTGGATGAGACCTGCGCCGAGAACGAATCGGGGCTGGCCCCGATCCTGCACGAAGTGGCCGAGCGCATCGACCGGCGGGGCATGGTGATCATCATCAGCGACCTGTTCGACAAGGCCGACTCGATCATCGAGGCGCTGCACCATCTGCGTCACAAGCGCCACGAAGTGATCCTCATGCAGGTGATGGCCAACGACGAGTTGGATTTCCCCTTCCGCAAGTGGAGCCTGTTCGAGAACCTGGAGCGCGACAGCGAGCGGATCAAGCTGGACCCGGCCCTGATGCGGTCGACCTACCTGGAGAACCTGGCGCGGCACCAGCAGCAGATCCGCGACGCCATCGCCAAGATGAACATCACCCATACGCTGCTGAATACGAGCCAGCCATTCGACAGCACGTTAATATCGTTCCTGGCGCGGCGGATGGGACGAAAATAGTTGCCAGTGGTCAGTGGCCAGTCATTGCTGATCGAGTCAGTGTCGAGTTTCGAGAAGTGAGCGGTGGGATCGCGGAGGGCCGTATTCTCTGGCCACTTGCCACCGGCCACTGGCCACTTGTTGGATCCAAGCATGTTCGCATTCTTTACCTCCTTTTCCTTTGTGATGACCGGGATGCTCGTCGCCCTGGCGGGCGTTTCCATCCCGATCATCATCCACCTGTTGCATCGGCAGCGGACGCAGCCGATCCAGTGGGGGGCGATGCAGTTCCTGCTGGAGTCGCCGCTCCAGCAGAAACGCCGCAAGACCGTCGAGCACTGGCTGCTCATGCTGCTGCGCATGCTGCTGATCGCGCTGGTCGTCCTGATGCTTTCCCGCATGACCTCGCGCAACGGCAGGTACAACCCGCTGGGCAGCAATACGGCAACCGACGTCGGCATCGTGATCGATCACTCGCTTTCCACCGGCCGCCATACCGGCGACCGCACCGTCTTCGAGCGCAACATCGCCGACCTCGACGGCCTGACCGAGCCGGGCGTGCTCCGCGGCAACGACACCATCTCGATCGTGCTGGCCGAGCACGAAGCCCGGCGTTTGACTCCGCTGCCGATCAGCCCGGGGAAGCTGCCCGATGAGCTCAGCAAGCTGCGCAAGCTCAAGCCGGGGTTGTCGGATGCGTCGATCCCCGATGCCGTGCAGGCCGCCCGCGATCTGATCACCCGCAAAGGCCGCAACACCCGAAAGGTCATCATCGTCGTCTCCGATGCGCAGCGCACCGGCTGGCAGATTGAAAGCATCAATTCATGGAACGCCGCCCTGGGGCAGCGCATCAAGGGGATCGAGCCGCCCGTCAAGATGTACGAACTGTCCAACCTGCCCGACCCGCAGGCGCCCAACGTGTCGGTGGGGTCGGTGAAGGTGTCGCCCAACCTCGTTTCCGTCGGCCGCCCGGCCCAGATCGACGCAACGGTCACCAACAACGGTTCGAAGGGTTTCCCCGCGATGACCGCGACATTGAAGGTCGGCGGCCGTCAGGTGACCTCGCAACCCGTGGCGGCACTGGAGGCCGGCCAGTCGCGCACCCTCCACTTCGAGCACGCCTTCACCGACGCCGGAAGCAACGCGGTTGAGGTCTCCATCGATGCCAACGATTCGCTGGCCGCGGACAACTCGGCGGTGGTTTCGGTTTATGCCTGGCAGACCCTCCCGGTGCTGATCATCGATGGGAAGCTGTCGGGCTCCAATGCAACCCCGACCGCAGGAATTGCCACTGACCCCGCCGCCCAGATCGCCGCCTTCAATGCCTTCCGCAACGCCCGGTTCCTGCAGATGGCGATGCTCTCCGATTCGGCCACCGCCGATGCCGTGTCGCTGATCAAGCCGACCATCGTCGGCTCGCTGGATTCCAAGATCGCCGCTCATCTGGACGACTATGCCGCGGTCGTGGTGAACGACGTGCCCCGCCTGGTTCCCGAGCTCCAGGCCAAGCTGGCCGACTACGTCCGCAGCGGGCACGGCGTGTGGTTCATCCTCGGCCAGCGCACCGATCCGGTTTTCATCCGCGATAGCCTGGCCCAGGCCCGGCTCTTCCAGGTCGACGGCGATCCCCAAACCCGCCAGAACCCCAACGACGAATCGGCCAACATCGACATCAAGGACGGCAAGAACGTCATGCTCGAAAAGCTCACCGCGCCCGAGCACAACGTCATGACCGGCGTGAAGACCTTCAAATGGTGGTCGATCAAGCCCATGGACCGCGACCGCAAGGTGCTGCTGGCGGTGGCCAACACCGGCGACCCTCTGGTCATCGACCGTCCGCTGGGGCCCAATGGCGGGTGCGTCGTGGTCTGGACCACGCCGGTCGATGGCGGCGCCTGGAACAACTGGCCCAGCGAAAAGCTCTTCGCTCCGCTGGTCAACGAGACCCTCTATCACCTGGCCGGCGGGCAGATCAAAGGCATGGAGAACCGCCGGCTGGAATCGGGCGACAAAATCGTCTGGACCGGTCCCGCCCAGCCGGTCGTGCAGAAGGTCGAAGTCACCCGCCCCGACGGGACCAAAGCCGAACGCCATCCCTTCACCCGCGATGGCCGCCAGGTCCTCATCTACGGCGAGACCGACCTTCCCGGTAAATACGAGCTGCACTTCGACCAGACGGCTATCCAGCCCGTTTACTATGGCGTCGGGATCAGCCCCGCCGAGCTCGACGAGACGGCGCTGTCCCAAGCCGACCGCGACTGGCTAAGCAACCCCGATCACAAGTACCTGGAGGAGCGGATCGACGCCAAGAGCCTGGGAACGGCGCTGGGCAACCCCAACAAGGGAACCGAGCTCTGGCCCACGCTGGCCGGGCTCGTGCTGGCCTCGCTGCTGCTGGAGACGTTCCTGACCTACCGCATGATCCGCCGTCAGGCCGCCCCCGCGCCCGATGCCGTTCTGGCCGGCTCCATACCACCAGTCAGGATTTCATGAATGCCGCCGACTGTCTGTCTTTTAACGGAGCGACCGTGCTTCACTCCTTGCCTCACATAATGCCTGCCTGCGCGCTGCTCGCCGCTACCGATGATAAGATGAGCACGACCTGGTATGTGCATCCGCAACTCCCCCTGTGGCTGCTGATACCGTTGTTCGTCGCCGCGGGGGTGCTGGCGCTTTACCTGTACCTGGCCCAGCAGCGCATCGCCTCGCAACGCGTGGTCATCACCCTGACGGGGATCCGGGTGGCTCTGATCTCGATGATGTTCCTGGTCCTGATCTCGCCCGGGTGCCAGTTCGACCACAACGGGACTTCCAACGGCAGCCTGTGGATGGTGCTGGACCAGAGCGGCTCGATGGCCCAGACCGATCCGCAAGCCCGCCCGGAGGAAAAACTGCGCTGGGCCGACGCAGCGGGGTTATTGCCGCCCACGTTCCGCAGCAGTTCATTGGACCGTCCCGCCGTCAAACTGATTGCCCTGCGCGAGGACGCGAATTACCTGCAGGGGCTGACCGCGATCCCAGTCGAGGACAAGGACGCTCGCAAGCGAGTCGATGACCTGGTGAAGGGGCTCAAGCGTTGGAACAACCAGCTCACCGCAACCATCGACGGGATCGAAAAAGACCCCATCGGCAAGTCTGACCCCGGCGCTGCGGCCACCATCAAGCCGCTCCGCACCGCGGCAGATGCCGTCGCCAACGGGATCGGCAAGGTGGACCTGCGCAGCAAGCCCGAAGAGGCGGCAACCGATATCGCCTGGAAGGACGTGCAACTGGCCCTGACCACCGCCGCCGGCACGCTGCAGGCGGTGGCCGACAAGAACGACAAGAAGCTGGCCGCCGACCCCGCCGCCGCCGAGGCGCTCGGCAAGGTCGCCAAAATGACCCGCGCCAAGCTCGCCGAACTGGTGCTCACCGAAAAGTCCAAACACGGCGCCAGCGGCTTCGACGAAACCTTCCCCAGGCAGAGCCTGAAAGTGCTCGGCTTCGGCGACAAGACGCAGGTCATCATCCCCGAGAAGGGCGAAACGGTCACCAAGACCCTGGACACCGTCCTGGACAAGCCCACCGCCCCCGCGACCGACATCGCATCGGCCCTCCGCGCGGTCGGGGACCATGTCTCCCAGGACGAGCCGGCATCGGTGGTAGTCGTCTCCGACGGCCGGCAGAACAAGTCCGATGGCGACGTGATCGAAAACGCCCGCCGGCTCGCGGCACGCGGCATGCGCGTCTACACGCTGGCCTTGGGCACCGACGAGGTCGCCCCGGATGCCGCCGTCGAAAGCATCGACGCTCCCGACTGGATCTTCAAAGACGACACGCTCAAGGTGTCGGCCATGCTGACCCTCGACGGGCTGGCCAACAAGAACGTCACCGTGGACCTGTGCCGCAGCAAGGCCGTGGGCGGGCAAATGCACGAAGAGGTCGTCGACACCAAGAGCTTCTCAGTCGACGACAAGACTACATTCAGGGGCATCAACAACCAGCCGCGCAAGCTCATTTCGCTCAGTGAGCCCAGCGAAAAGCGGCCGGGGCCGGGCTTGTACGATTATTCGGTGGTGATCCATCCGGTGGCCGACGAAAAGAACATCGACAACAACCGCCAGACCACGCGCGTTTCGGTCAAGGACCACAAGCTGTCGGCACTGGTGATCGAAGACCAGCCGCGCTGGGAATACCGCTACCTGGTCAACTTCCTCAGCCGGGACAAACGGGTGAAGCTGCAAACGGTGCTGATGCAACCGGCCCAGATCGCCAAGGTAAAGCCGCCGACCCCGGTGAAAGCCTCGCCGGACAACGACAAGGTCGACGCGCAGCTCCTGCCCGAAACGCAGGAGGAGTGGTACAAGTTCGACCTGATCGTGCTGGGCGATCTCCCGCCCGAATCGCTGAGCACGCAGAACCAGCAGTTCATCGCCAAGGCCGTCAAAGACGGCCGCGCCAAGCTGATCCTGCTGGCCGGGCCGCTCAACCTGCCCGGCGGGTGGGGGGTCAATAAGGAATACCCCCTGGCCGAGCTGTTCCCCGTCGAGCAGAACCCGGATTGGACCCCGCAGATGCTGCAGAACCACCTGCGCTTCGGATGGCACCCGGCCATCGCACCCGAGGGCGCCGACAGCCTGCTCAGCCAGTTTGGGATCGACGACGAATCCAACGCCCGGAACTGGAACCTGCTCCGCACCGATCCCGACCTGGCCTGGTACTGGCACAGCGACGTGACTCAGGCCAAGGGCGGGGCCAAGGTCATCTGGACGATTGCCGACAACGAGCCCAGGTCGGAACGGAAACCCGACGCTGCCGCGCCCGTAAACCCCGCGGCCAACGAGGCCGGGCTGCTCGAGACGGCCCACAAGCGCGCTGCCCTGGTGACAATGAACATGGGCAGCGGCAAGGTGATGTACCTGGCCGGCGACGCCACCTGGCGGCTCCGCCAGGTCGGCGGCCAGAACCTCCACGAACGCTTCTGGGGCCAGGTGATCCGCTGGGTGGTCGGCGACGACCTGCCCGCCGGCGGGCAATACGTCAGCTTCGGCTCCGACAAGCCGCGCTACATCGGCGGGGAGGCCGCCGTCGTCACCGCCCGCATCCGCGACATCCACCTCGAGCCCCTCAAAGACCAGCCGGTGAAGGTCGTCGCCCGCGTTCTCCCCAACTCCGGCGCCCCGTCGGACCCCGGCGCACCCACCCGCGTCGAGGCCGACATGACTCCCGTCGCCGACGCCCCCGGCGAATACCGGGCCGTGCTCGGCAACCTGCCCTCCGGCGTCGTCGAGCTTTCCCTCACCGGCGGCCTGGTCCCCGGCCTGATGGCCAACGACTCCACCGCCACGCAAAAGACCCTCGTCATCGACGTCCAGAACAGCCTCAACCTCGAGCAGCGCAACATCAACGCCGACCACCACACCCTGGCCGCCCTGGCCGAGAGCGGCAACGGCGCCAGCTTCACCGGCCCCTATGCCGACCTCCTGGCCGAGCAACTGCCGGAGTTGGATTACAAGAGCACGCAGGTCGAGCAGATCGGGCTGTTCACCGACCCCGAAGCAAAATCCACCAAGTACACCCACTGGATTTTCCTGGCCGTGTTTTTGGTCCTGGTGTCGGCCGAGTGGATCATCCGGAAGCAGGGGGGGTTGGTTTAACATCCGCCCCAACCGGGTGTAATGGAAGATGCGGGTGCGCATCTATCACCGCAGAGTCAGTTGGAGCCCCACGTTCATCCGCAGCAGGGAGCAGGTTTATGTCGGCAATTCCGCAGCCCGGGTCACGGTTTGTCTCAGAACGCATTCTCGAGCCGCTTCGCCAGGTCGCCCGGCGGCAGTGGACCGTGATGGCCACCAAGGGCGTCATCCAGACGCTGCTTTTCAGCCTCGGCTTGATCCTGGCGGCCGTGCTGATCCTGGGCCGGTTCAACAACATCCCGACCTGGATCAGGGTGCCGGTAGCCGTGATCGTCTGGGGATCGGTGATCGGGTCGGCCATCCGCTTCCTCCGGCCCGCGCTACAGCGCCGCAGCCTGGTGCGCACCGCTCTGGACGTTGAAGACCAGCTCAAGGGCTCCCGCGATACCCAGGAGCGCATCAGCAGCTCGGTCGAGCTCGGGGCCGAAAAGGACGCGCGGTTTGCCGGCTCCCCGGCCCTGGTGGCCCACCTGGTCAAACAGGCCGAGGCCGATGCCGCGACGGTAGACCCGCGGGCGGTCGTTCCCGCCGACAAGGTGAAGCGCCTGGGGCTGCTGCTCGTGCCGCTGCTGCTGCTGTGGGTCGCCATGGTCTGGTTCATGCCGCGGGAGAAAATGCTTCTGCCCATGTACCACCTGCTCATGCCTTGGAAGACGGCCCCGGCCCTCCTGTCGCACGTGATGGTCGATCCCGGGAACATGACCCTGGCGCAGGGCGACAACCTGGAAATCCGCGTCCACGTCAACGCCGACCGCGCCGCCGACCGCGACCGCAAGATCGAACACGCATCCTTTACCATGACCGAAGCCAACGGCCATCCGGTCGTGCAGGAAATGTCCCGCACCGGCGTGCGCGACTTCCGCCTGCCGATGGAAAACCTGCAAAAGGGCTTCCAATACCGCATCAGCACCGATGAGGGCGACTCGCCCGACTACACCATCGTCGTCAACCCGCGCCCGTCCGTCGAACAACTCGACCTCCGCTACGATTACCCGGCGTACACCGGGCTCGATGCCAGGCTCGATGCCAACAGCGAGACCGGCAACATCGACGCGATCCAGAACACCAAGGTGACGATCATCGTCCACTGTTCCAACAACCTGACCCCCGACAGCAAGATCGTCGTCACCGATCGGCTGACCAGCGTGAAGCCGGTGCCGCACGAATACCCGCTGACCAAAGCCGCCGACGGCACCTGGCAGACGCAGATCGTCGTCACCAACAGCGCCGAGTATGTCATCAAGCTGACCAACAATTACGGCCTGTCCAACAAGGACGACCAGCCGCACCTGATCACCGCCCGTTTTGACGAGAAGCCGACGATCACCATCACCTCGCCGCAGACCGGCATCACGGTCCGGCCCGATGACGTAGTCCCGGTTGCATTCCTCGCCACCGACGATTTCGGCGTGGCCAGAGTTGACGCCTACGTACAGATCGACGGCCAGTCTGAGGCCAAGACCACCGCTGTGAAGCTGCCGGTTGGAGACCGCCATACGATCAGCAGCACTTACAAGATGGACATCGCCAAGGCGTTGTCCGATGCCAAACTGCCTGATGCGTCAGGGCTGACTTACTGGCTGGTCGCCACCGACAACCGCGACCCGGACCCGCAGTCCACCGAGAGCATCCACCAGACGCTCAAGCTGGACCGCAACGCCAACGGGATCGCCGAGCAGCTCGACCAGAAGCGTGCCCATGACATGATCGAGGCGATCAAGAAGGCGATCGCCGAGGTCGAGCAGGAGAGGTGGCCGGCCGAGTCATCGAAGGGGGGGGATCCCAACCGCGAGCTAAGTAACGACGAAAAGCAGAAGACCGAAAGCCTCAAGGACCGTATCGAGAAGACCAGCAACGACCTTGTGGCCGCCGCGGATGAGCACAAGGAAGACGCCTTCGCGGACATCGCCGCCAAGGCCAAGACGATCAGCGAGAAGTACATCCTCGGCGCTGCCGACGATGTCTCGAAGGTCGAGCTCCACTCGGATTCGTCCGAGGCCCGCTCTGCCGATGCCAAACTGGCGGTTGAATCGCTGATTGAAGCGAAGAAACGGTTGGAGGAACTGCTCAAACAGGCGGAGAAGCAGGAACAGAACGTCGAGACCGCCGACAAATTGAAGGACCTGGCCAAGGACCAGGAGAAGCTGGCCGAGAAGGCCGCCGAGGCGCAGCCGAACCAGCCGCAGGACCAGAGCCAGCAGGCCCAGGTGGCCCAGAAGACCCAGCAGGCGGTCAATCCGGACCAGGCGCTGAATAACGAGAAGGCGAAACAGGACGCGCAAGCGCTCGCCGAACTCGAGAAGAAGGTGGCCCAGCTTGAGAAGGCCCAGGAACAACAGGAACAGCAGGTCCAGAAGCAGGCGGCCGCCGCCGAGGTCCAGCAGCAGGCCAACTCCATCGCGGAGAAGCAGGAAGAGCTGAACAAGAAGATCGAGGACTTCAAGCAGGCCGACAAGGCCCCGATCGAGAAGGCCAATGCTCAGCCTCCGCAGGCGCAGCAGCAGCAGAACATCGTCAAGGAACTGAAACAGAACCAGGTCCAGCAGGCGGTCAACGACCAGAAGAACGCCGCCCAGCAACTGGAGAATGCGGCCAATCAGCTCCAGCAGAAGGCCAATGACAACAACCTTCAGCCGAACGCCGATCAGCAGGCCGCATTGAACAAGGAACAGCAGGACGCCCAACAGGCCCAGCAACAAGCCCAACAGGCGCAGCAGGAAGCCCAGCAGGGGCAGCAAACCCAACAGGCGACGCAGCAGGCTGCTCAACAGGCGCAGCAACAGGCCCAGAAGCCGGACGCCAACGCCGACCAGAAGAAGAACGCCGCCCAACAGGCGGCCCAGGCGGCCCAGCAGGCTGCCCAAGTAGCCAAGCAGGTTGAGCAGCAGGCCAAGGCGACCGAGAAAGAGGCCCAGGCCGCCGCCCAGGACGCCCATGCCGATGTTCAGGAAGCGGCCAAGCAGGCGGAACAAGGCGCCGAGGCGGCGGAGAAGTCCGCCGAGGCCGCCGAGAAAGCCGCCGACCAGGCCCAGGCCGCCGCTCAGCAGGGCGATGCGCAACAGGCCGCTCAGGATGCGCAGCAGGCCGGCCAGGATGCCGCCCAGGCGGCTCAACAGGAGCAGGCCGCCGCACAGGCCCTGGCGCAGGCCGACAACAAGGAGGGCGAGCACGCCAAGGGCGAAATGCTGGCGCAGCAGAAAGACCAGGCAGCTCAGGCCGCCGCCGAGGCCCATGAACTAGCCAAGGAACAGGCGGCCTTGGCTGAGGGCGCGCAACCCGAGGTCCAGGCCCTTCAACAGGCGCAACAAGGCGCCGAGCCGGCCCCGCAGGCGGCCCAGGACGAAAGGAACTTGGCGCAGGAGGCCCACAAAGCCGACACTGCCGCTCAGCAACTCCAAGCCGAGGCAGCCAAGGACGGCGATAAGGAACTGGCCCATCGTGCCGAAGCCGCCCAGCAGGACATCAAGCAGGCCGAGGCGGCAGCCGATCAGGCGGCCCAAGCCGAAGCCGCCGGCCAGCCCGACCAGGCCGCCGGCCAGCAGGAAAAGGCTGAAAACGCCTTGGCACAGGCGGAGCAGGCGCTACGCGGCGAGGCGCCGGACGCCGATGCGGCCAAGCCCGATGCTGGACAGCCCGACGCCGCTCATCCCGAGGATGCGCATGCTGACGCCGGCCACCCTGAAGCAGGTCATCCGGAAGCCGGCCATCCTGAGGCGGGCCATCCCGAAACCGGTCAAGCCGAAGCCGGCGAGCCACACCCGGGCGAAGCCGGGCAGGAGCAGTCCCAGGCCCCCGAGGCCGGCACTCCGGAGCAGGCATTGCAGCAGGCCGCCGAGCATGCCCAGGAAGCGGTCCAAGCCCAGCAGCAGGCACAGCAGGGCAGCCCGGCAGCCAGCCAGGAAGCCGCCCAGGCCCTCGCCCAGGCCGCCCAGGAACTGGCCCAGGCGACTGAGCCGGGAAACGAACCCGGCAACGAGCCCGGAGAAGAGCCCGGCCAGGGCGAAAAACAACATCACCCCTCGCCCCACCCCGGTCAGGCGACTGACCCGCAAATGGGCCTCCAGGCCCAGGACAACGCCGCCGGCGATGGCCGGCCCGATTCAGTCCAGCAAATGGGCATCAGCGCCAGCGACTGGGCCAAGCTCGCCCCGCTCCAGCAAAAGGAACTGATGGACGCCGCCCAGCAGTCCGGCCCGCCAGCATACCAGGCGATGATCAAGAACTACTACGTCCGCCTCGCCCACATGCAGGCGCAGGGCAGCGGGCAGAGGTAGTGCGGATGACAGGGTGACAAGGTGAGGGGGTGACAAGGTGAGACGTAAGCGCTTTACTCTTTTTCTTTCTGTCCACGCCGGGGCAGAGCGTAGGGAGCGTCAGCGACCGCAGCGCCGCCCCGGATCGAACGCGCACCAGCGCATCGATCCGGGGCGGTACTCGCTCGTTAGCAAGAAGACGGGATTGACTGGCACGCATCGCGAATCGCTATGAACCGCGTCGGAGGAACGCTCCGCAGAGCTTGAGCATTTGTCTATGTCGCAGGCCCAGCGCGGCAGCAGCAAGATGAACATCAGTGATTTTCCAGCCAAGGAGCGCATGGACAAAGTTTCTCGCTCGCCTGTATCGGTATGGGCGGCTTTAGCCGCCGCTCCCGTCGGTAGCCCGACACGACGGCGGCTGAAGCCGCCCCTACATAGACTCCTCGCCGCCGCTCTTGCCGCAGGCTCGCTGCTCGGCCTGCCCGGCGGCCCCCGCACCGGCCCCCTCCCCTCGCCCTCCATCGCCCGCGCCGAAGCCGGCAACGACAAACCCGTCCCGCCCAAAGTCCAGGCCGCTGTGGACAAAGCCCTGGACTGGCTGGCCAAGAACCAAAATCCCGACGGCACCTGGCCGGCGGGCCAGGGCATCAGCACCTCGGTCCCATCGCTGGCGGTCATGGCTTTCCTCGCCAGCGGCCACACGCCCGGCCAGGGGCCATACGGCGAATCAATCAACAAGGCCATCGACTATGTCCTGTCGCAGCAGAAGTCCGATGGCCTGCTCTCGGCCAACAACGGCAACGCAGGAATGTACGAGCACGGCATCAGCACTGCCATGCTTGCAGAGTCCTGCAGCCTGGTCGACGACGCCCGCAAGGCCCGCATTGAAAAAGCCGTCGCTCTCGGCGCCAAGCTGATTCTCGACGCTCAAAAGCCCCGCGGAAAACCCAAGAGCATGCCTCACACTGGCGGTTGGCGCTATAGCCAGCGGAGCGAAGACTCCGATATTTCCGTCACCGGCTGGCAACTCGAAGCCTTACGCGGCGCGAGCAGGTGCGGAGCCCCCATTCCCAATGACGCGCTCGAGGCCGGCCGGGAATTCGTCCGCCGCTGCGCCGTGCCGAAGGAGTTAGGGGGCGGGTTCACCTATCAGGCCGGCAACCGCGACGCCAACGCGCCGCGCACCGGCACCGGCGTACTCGCGCTCGAACTGACCGGTGACCATCACAATTCCCCTGAAGCCCTCCGCGGCGGCGATTACCTCCTCGACCACCCCCTCACCAACCCGAGGCAGGGCTTCTACTTCTACGGCATCTACTACGTCAGCCGGGCATACAAACAGCTCGGCGGAGAATATTGGGAGACCGGCTACCCCAAACTCCGCGATGCCCTTCTCTCTGCCCAGAACGACCAGGGCGTCTGGCCCGACGGCAGTGGCCAGGAAATGCGAGCCGGCGACGCCTACCGCACCAGCATGGCAGTGTTGGCGTTGTGCGTTCCAAGCCAGCAGGCCACGCCGAGCACAATGCCGGCACAGACACGCAGGAGCACTGAACATGAGAAATGAGTTCCCTGAATCGATTAGTTTTCCCCGCCGCGCTGGATCAGCACGTTCCCGTACCCGCCGGTTACTCGCTTTCGGCGTCGCCGCGGCCGCCCTGCTCGGACTCCCAAGCGCGTCCCTGCTCGGCCCGACGGCCTCGCGCTCCGTCGCCCGGGCCGACACCGGCGACGACGAACCCGTCCCGCCCAAGGTCCAGGCCGCCGTCGACAAGGCCCTGGCCTGGCTGGCCAAGAACCAGAAGCCCGAGGGGACCTGGCAGGCCGGCAACGGCATCAGCACCTCCGTCCCCTCATTGGCGGTAATGGCCTTCCTCGCCCGCGGCCACGTCCCCGGACAGGGGCCGTATGGCGATACCATCAACAAGGCCATCGACTTCGTCCTCTCCCAGCAGAAAGAGGACGGCCTGCTGGCCGGCAACAACGGCAACGCCCAGATGTACGAGCACGGCATCAGCACCGCCATGCTCTCCGAGTCCTTCGGCATGGTCGACGACGCCCGCAAGGCCAAGATCGAAAAGGCCCTGGCCAAAAGCGCCAAGCTGATCCTCGACGCCCAGCGCCCGCACGACGGCAAGCCGAAAAACATGCCCTACACCGGCGGCTGGCGCTACACCAAGAACAGCGACGACGCCGACATCTCCGTCACCGGCTGGCAGCTCATGGGCCTGCGCGGCGCGGCCAACTGCGGGGCCACCGTTCCCAAGGAATCGCTCGACGCCGGCCGCGAGTTCGTCCGCCGCTGCGCCGTCCCCAAAGATTCCGGCGGCGGGTTCACCTACCAGGCCGGCAACCGCGACGCCAACCCCCCGCGCACCGGCACCGGCATCCTCTCCCTCGAACTGCTCGGCGAGCACAACTCCACCGAAGCCACCCTCGGCGGCGATTACCTCCTCGATCACCCCCTCACCGACCCCAACCAGGGCTTCTATTTCTACGGCGTCTACTACATCAGCCAGGCCTACAACCAGCTCGGCGGCAAATACTGGGAAACCGGCTACCCCAAGCTGCGCGACGCCCTCCTCGCCGCCCAGAACGACCAGGGAATCTGGCCCAACGGCAGCGGCCAGGAACAGGAAGCCGGCGACGCCTACCGAACCAGCATGGCCTGCCTGGCGCTGTGCGTGCCGTATCGGTATTTGCCGCTGTATCAGAAGTAGGTGGCTATAGGATTAGATCCCCATCGTAATCTTAATCTTAATCCTAATCGTTCTCTGCCCCCCCCAAACGATTACGATTAGGATTAGGATTACGATTAGGATGAGGACCAATAACATGAAATCAACCAAGGCCGTGGTATGTCAGCCCGATCGCTATCCTAAACTTGGTCCTAATCGTTCTCTGCTCCGCACCACTCTGACCCTCACCCTTTTACTCGCCGGCCTCTCGGCCGCCGCTCCCACGACCGGCCCCGCTTCCAAGCCTGCCAGCCCGCCGTTTGAGAACGAGATCAAAGCGTTCGAGGCCGCCGACGCAAAGCACGCCCCGCCCCAAGGCGCGATCGAGTTCCTCGGCTCTTCCAGCATCAAGAAGTGGACGACCGTTGCCGCCGACTTCCCCGACCTGACGGTGATCAACCGCGGCTTCGGGGGCTCAACCATCCCCGACAACACCCGCTACGTGCCGCGCATCGTCACGCCCTACAAGCCGCGCTTGATCGTCTTCTTTGCGGGCGACAACGACCTCAACGAAAGACATACGCCGCAGCAGGTGCTGGCCGACTTCAAGGCGTTCACCGCTGCGGTACACGAGGCGTTACCCGAGACGCGCATCATGTTCCTGTCGATCAAGCCGAGCCTTGCCCGCCGCAAGCTCCTGGCCACGCAAGCCGAGGCCAACGCCCTGGTCAAGGAGTTCATCGCCATCGACAAGCTCCTCAGCTATGTGGACGTAGCTACCCCCATGGTCGGCCCCGACGGCCAACCCCGCCCCGAACTCTTCGGCCCCGACGGCCTGCACATGAACCGCACAGGCTACGAGCTGTGGACGTCGATCCTGACGCCGCTATTGAAAAACTGAATTAATACAGCGGGTCCCAGAACGGCTGGCTCGCGACGTCGGCACGGGTTTCCACCGCGGCGTGTCCGTCGAAAAACGCCACGTTGCCGGTGCCGATCAAGTTCGAGTAATTCTTCTTAATCTCGTGCCGGGGGGACAACTGGTCCCAACCGTCATCGGGCACGAAAAGCCCATCGTTGATCGTGGTTGAATCCTCATCGTAAAGCATGCACTTCTGGGAAGGGTTGCGGACCGTGGTGATCTTGAAGTTGTGCTGTTGGGAAGGGGTAGTCAACCCCATTTGATCATAGCACCTGTAGTTGTCGCTGGCGTAGGCATTAATTGAATAGCTGAAGAAGTAAGGGTATCGCCCGGTTGCGTCGGCCGCCGGGACGTGCTGCCACCATTGATCGGACGGGCAACGGAACATGTTGGCCGAGAGGTCCGGGTTGTTGCCGGCATTACCCCCGTTGCCATTGCTGATGATCCCCAGGTATTTGGCCAGCGGGGACTGGGTAAGGTCGTTGTACGGGGCCGTATTG
>Ga0182024_10004485_pt1 | contig 32084 bp, 21 predicted proteins | sample P32metaG_FD_120480 | JGI IMG/M metagenome (GOLD analysis project Ga0182024, IMG submission 120480) | Permafrost microbial communities from Stordalen Mire, Sweden - P3-2 metaG (Illumina Assembly) | ecosystem: Environmental > Terrestrial > Soil > Wetlands > Permafrost | place: Sweden: Stordalen...
CTGCCCATGTTTTCCTACCTTACAGACAACGTCAAACCGGCAGGTGACGATCACTTATTTATACACTTCCGCACCGGAGATGTCTTTAGCGGAAAGCTTGTACACAAGGATTTCGTGCAGCCCCCCGCAAGCTTTTATCAGTTAGTCAGGAAACATGCTGTTAGAAATTTCAATATTTCACGCGCCACATTGGTTTATGAAGATTACGGGAATCCTTGCATCGAAGAAACGCTCAAAAATTTTCAAGCCCTGGGAATTCAGGTAACTACTCAATCAGGCACCTTTGAAGACGACATGCGCACCTTGCTTTCTGCCAAGCAAATCGTCTTCGGTTATGGGTCATTCTCAGATGCCATATGCATGCTTTCGCCTTTTCTAAAAAACGCGTACTATTTTAGACAACCAGGTATCCTGGGCGCGGATCGGGGTAGAAATCTCGATTACTCACAATTTGGTGGAGGCAGCGTAGTCACGCATATTGTAGACGACGCTGTAGACGCTTATATCGCCCGAGGTACTTGGCAAAATACCCAGGCTCAGAAGACCATGATGGTTGATTATCCAGAGAGCAACCTTCAATTTAGGGATGCTGTTGACTCCACTTAGAATCGCTCATGAATGACCTCAGGCAACGGCATTCCAGTAGCTGTCGGCGGCTACACGTAATTTAGTCATCACGTCGCTCAGCAACGAACGATAATGCTCTCGCGCCTCGTCATCCAATCCGCGTGGAATGAAGATGGGCTCGCCATACAGGTAGTTCTTCGGACCGCCCCAATGTGAGCACATGAATTTGTCCCAGCCCCACATTTCGGTGTAGTGGCGCGCTGAGCATACGCATGGAACGATCGGCAATCCTGTCATTTCCGCCAGGCGAATCGAGCCCAGTTTCACCTCGTGGATAGGTCCACGCGGTCCGTCCACCATGATCACCATCGACTCTCCGGCCTTTGCCGACCTCAGTAATTGTTTAGTGCCTTGCACGGCGCCCCGACCTGACGATCCTCTCGCCACCAGGAATCCGAGGTTGGTCAACGCGCGCGCAATAATTTCGCCATCTCTGCTTTGACTGATCAGCAGCCGCATCTGTTTGCGCGGTCTGACCAGTTGGAGAAAGCCCACCATGCGCCCGTGATACAAAGCAATCACCGCCGGCTTTTGTCCTTGCAGGTAAGGACGCGCAGACTCCGGAAAGACCTTGATCACATCGTAGTTTCGATCAAGCGAACCGATGCCGAAGGTGAAAAAGTTGCCGATGAAACTGATGCGGAACCTGTCCAACACCGGGAAGCGGTTCATCAATAAGCGCAATCGAAATTTGCCGGCCATAGAGGTTCAGTCCAGCTCGTACAATCGCCGCAAAATATTGATCGGCGCCTTTTCAGGACAGACCAGATCGTTCTTCGAGACTATGTATGTCTGCTCCATTGCGTATTGTCCTGACAGAACGGAGTGGCTGACCATATCCGTAAAAACGATCCAGGAAGAGTTCGATGGAAACTCCCAGCGATCCTTGCGGCAGTATTGCTGAAATTCACTGTTCTCTTTCAAGAAATTGTGAAAATCCAGCATCCAACTGTCATACGGTGAGCCGCCGCTGGATTTGAGGCCAAGCGCCTTAATCACCGAGTGGAATGGAGATGGTTTTTTCGGCACCGTATTCAGTGACTTCGGTCTGCGCACGTCGTTTTTGAATTTCTCGGACAAAACTTCGAAATTGTCAGACGTATTCCAGACGCGCACATTCTCAGGATTCAAATTAATGAACGTGCGCAAAATTCGGTCACCGTATATGGGGCGCGTGGCGAATGAATCGACGTGCAGCAGGTCATTGCGGGCACGCAAACGCATCGGCCGACCTTGCTCTTCAATCGGCCTGTAACTGGCAAAGTCAGCCTTCCAGGAGCGAGCGTAAGGAGAAAGAAACACTTGCAAGAAACGTTGAACCTGTCCATGGAAATTCGCCATGATCGAGCGGAGCCGCTCGACGTCCGCTGCACTGTTCGCTTCGAAACCGCTCACCCGGTCTTCGGCGGGGCGATAGGCGATGTTTTTCTGGTAATCAGCGTCCTTTTGTTTTTGTGAGAGGAGGAAGTCGCGATCGCGATCCGAGAATTTGAATGGGCTTTCCGGAAAGAAGATGATCCCGCCACGTTCAAGCGCTGCACAAGCAACTTCCGGTTTCGATATTGCCGACGGTGGTGCCTCACCACTGCCGTCAGTCATGAACACTTTGTATTCCAGTGTTTTGATCACGAAGACATTCCTCGAAAGTGTTGACTAATTAGGCGACATAACTACAGGCTGAACCGCCGGTGGAGCGAAATCCGTCTGCGCCTTGATCTGATAGCCGGCAGCGACAGCATCGTCGTAAAACATTTTCACTGTTTCCAGCGAGAATTGCTCGAGATCTTTGCCGATGCTGGACAGCTTTTTCAGAACGTCGTCGGTGGCGGTAATTATGTGGCAACCAAGTTTATCTGCTTGCACGACGTTGAACACTTCGCGCGGGCTAGCCCAGAGCAGCTCTATATGTGGATATTCCTTCATCAGCTCCAGCGCTTTTCGCATTGTCGGTTCCGGATCGATGCCGGCATCGGCTATGCGTCCGGCAAAAACGGACACATACGCTGACGATGCTGCCCTCAATGCTGGAATGACAGCTTCGATTTGTTGGATAGTCATAATAGCCGTCACGTTCAGCTTGACGCCAAGCGCAGCCAGGCGGGCAATCAACGGAACACTCGACTCTTTAAGTGTGTTGGTGATGGGAATCTTGACGTAGACGTTGTCGCCCCATGAGGCAATCTCGCGTGCCTGGCTTTCCATCTCCACAAAGTCGTCGGAAAGGACCTCGAAGGAGATCGGCTTGTCCTTGACGATGCTCAAAACTTCCAGGGCGAAATGCTTGTAGTCAACCACTCCTGCCTTGCGCATTAAAGTTGGATTCGTAGTAAAGCCGGCGATCAACGGGTTTTGATTCAATTTGGCGATGGCCTCTTTGTCAGCCCCGTCGCCGAAAATCTTAATGCGGAAATTGCTGGTCATATGATCGCGACCCCACTGGTGTTGGCTTGAACAAGAGGCTGGCAGGATTCCCATTTTGCCGTGTTCAATTGCAAACGGGGATGGGAAACGATCAGGTGCCAGACGAGAGCCTGGAAGCCTTCCGTTAGTGGAGTGACCAGGCTGGGTTGCACCGCCGGTACTACCACAACTGCATCACCAACTTGTTTGGTATAGCCGCCGTCCTTGCCGACGACGCCGGCGATCTTCGCACCGACCTGTTTTGCATATTTGGCAGCGTTGACCAAATTCATGCTGATTGGTGGCTTTTCGCTGCCACCACCGACGGAGAATATGAGAAGGCAATCTTTGGCATTCAAGCGGCTCACTTTGAGCCAATTTACCAGGGTGACGTCCCATCCTTCGTCATTGACTCGAGCTGTCAACTCGGAAACATTATCGTAGGGCGCATAGGCTTCGATATTGCACAGCTTGCGGAAGTCGCAGGCCGCATGAGATGAATGCCCGGCGCCACCGCCTGATCCGAGCAAAAACAGCCTGCCACCGTTTTCGCGCACCGCTACCAGCAGATTTACTAGCGACTCGATGTCGGATTCGTTGAAATTTTGGATTACTTCGGTGGACTTCTGCAGAAATTCTTTGATAAAGCTCATGGTAACGCCGAAAAATAAGACAGGGTAAGAACCTCTTCAAGCCCACGCACAATGTGATTCGGCTCACAAGAGATGGTGGCATTATAGCTACGTTGACAGTAGATTGTTCTGATCCCGGCGGACTGTCCGGCTAAAATATCCTTATAACTATCGCCGATGATAATCGCTTCATTCGCGCTCAGGTTGTATTGATCGAGCGTTGATAAAATCATGCCTGGCTTAGGTTTTCGGCAGGGGCAATTGTCCGCGTCATCGTGCGTGCAGTAGATTATTTCTCTGAAATCGAAACGTTCGAGGAGCAGCTCGTTGAACTTGTTGAGAACCTCTTTATCAAGCTGGTTGCGGCTCACATCCGGCTGATTGGAGACGACGAACAGGTCGAAATTACGAATTCGCGAGTATAACTGCGGAAAATCATCAGTTATGCGAAACTCGGCCAGACTGCGTGGCGACGAAATGCCCGAGTCACGCACAACAACATCGTTGATAATGCCATCTCTATCCAGGAAAATCGTTTTTATTCGCGTCATCGCGCATCACAGGCTTGTGCAAAGGAGATCCTAGCATTGAGCCAGCGTGCCCCTTTCGAAATCGTCAGCACCGCCCTGGTGCTGCTTCTGATTTTGAATTTGCTTTTCTTTCCCGCAATCTGGGGCCATAAGACATTGCTCAGTTCAGCGCGCGGAACGGCGAGTATTTTGCCCAGCGGCGCTTATGAGGCACAGCCAGCCCTCTGGCTTTCCCCGCCCAAATCGAACGATCCCGGCGCGGTTGCCTGGTTTGCCGAGCCCAATTACGCGCTTTTGCACGACCAAATCTTGCGGAATCACCAGGTGCCATTATGGAACCCCTACTGTGGATGCGGTGTTCCATGGCTGGCAAATATGCAATCGCAAGTGCTGAATCCCTTGCAAATACTGGCATGGCTATCGCCCTCCCCGCGCATGGTCGACCTCTATTTGCTGACCCGATTGTTCGTTGCTGGGATGCTCATGTTTTTATTCCTGCGACAGCTCTTGTCATTCATCCCTGCGGTTTACGGCGCCATTGCCTATATGCTGACCGGCTACCTGGTCATCTATATAGGCATGCCGGATATTAGCGTCTGTGCCTACATCCCCGGATTGTTCTGGGCTGCCGAACGGCTCGTTCGCTATCAGCGATTACTCAATGTCGGTCTCTTTTCTGTTTTTCTCAGCCTGATGATTTTTGCGGGGATGCCCGAAATCGCGCTTTTGACCTTTGTTTTTCTGGCTCTCTATCTGCTGTGCCGGCTCTTAGCCTTGAAACCGAGCCGGTCGCAAGTCTTGACCATCTTGTCCAGATTCGCTGCCGCTGGCGCACTGGCGGCTCTGCTCGCCGCTCCCCAGTGGCTCAGCTTTATCGAATACATGCAACAGTCGTTCAATGCGCACGAGGTTGCGGTGGGCGACATGCCTGGAGTGGCTTACAATCCTCGTTTCTTTCTGCATCTGCTCAATTATCTGGTGCCTCTGATTTATGGACCGCTGATGCGACCAGGGTTGCAGCACCTGCCTCAGTATTTCGGCTTCGTCGGCTATTGGGGAACAATAACCAGTTTTCTGGCATTGCTCGCAGTGTGCACTTTGATCTTTCGTTTTTTGCAACGCCGCACAGATCAACGGGAAATAGATGTTCTCGCGCTTGTTAGCACGCTCGGGTTTCTGTTCTTGCTCGCCAAGCGATTCGCGTTTCCGCTTGTGCAATGGATTGGCACAGTTCCGCTTCTGCGGATGGTCGTTTTCTGGAAGTACAGCGAGCCTTTAATCGCGTTCTGCATTTGCACGCTGGCAGCCATAGCACTTTATTGGATCAGTGTCCGATCGGTGACAACCAAAATTGTTTGTCTTGCCTTCGCTGCACTGGCAATCGTCTACAGCCTATTGGTTGCTACCAATTCAGCGGAAGTGGTTTCCCATCACTACTATTTTCGGGTGGCAGTGCCATCGTTTCTGTTTGCCACGGCGGCGTTTTTCGTTAGTTTCTCTTGCGCCCGCCAACCGCGGAAGTTTTCTCGGCTCGCACCGTATATAGTGGCGTTCGCCTGCCTCGAGCTTTCTTGCAACTTCATTATCCCTACTTACTACAAATTCAGCCGATTCGCTCCGGCCAGTGTTAATCCCTATGCCGGCGCGCCCTTTGTGAAGGAGCTGCTCAAGTCCAACACAAATTATCAACGCATTTTTTCTTATGACGGTGTTCTCTACCCTGATTGGGCAAGCGCCTTCAGGCTTTATGACATTCGCGATCTCGACGCCATGTATCCGGTGCGATTTTTGCCATTTTTGCGCATGTTCGCTTACGACTCGCCGAAATCGCTGCCCCTGGAGGAGACCAATTTAACTACGCGCTTTACTGGCCTTGAACCCCGACTCGATCCAGTGCTCGCTAAAGAAAGAACGCCGTCAATTTTGCGGCTGTGGCAACTGACCTCAACCGGCTACATTTTGGCGACCGGCGCCCACGCTCTTCCTTCGCCACTTGAGCCGGTCCACGATGGACAGGTCAGCATCTATCACGTGCCGCGAGTATTGCCGCGAGCGTCGCTTTTCTATCGAGTCGACGTTGCCGCCGATGATGTTGATGCGCTTCACAAAATTGCGTCACCAGATTTTGATTTATGGAAAGCAGCCGCGCTGGAGCGCAATGAGTTGAGTCAAGATTGGCTGAAACAGCTTGACTCAATTAACGGCAATGGACAGGCAGGCGAAACGGTCGAAGCGGCAACGATCCAAGAATACAGTCCGCTATTCGTGCGAGTCGAGGTCGACGCCAGGCATCCAGGACTGCTGATGCTGAACGACACATTGGTCCCAGGGTGGAACGCATACGTGGACGGCAAACCACAGTCTCTGGTGCACGCCAATTACCTTTTTCGCGGAACCTTCATCGCTGCCGGAAAGCACACAGTTGCCTATAAATATGAGCCCACTTCTTTTCGCTGGGGTTTGCTTGGCAGTGCCGCAGCGGTCCTGATTTTTGCAATCTGGGCGCTGATTTGTCGGTCATCCGGAACAACCAAATAAAGTGCGGTAGGTCAGTCAGTGATTCTTCAGACTGTTCAACCGATGTTCAACCGAGATCGGTTGACTGAGGCAAGGGCTGGGCGTTGCCAGAGGTGCTTTATGAGAAGGAAACACTTATGTCGCTTGTCAACAGCAAAACGGGTTCCTTAAGCCAAGATGTGTCGGATTCTCTTGTTTACCTCCAGGCACTTGCAGTAACGTTTATCCGTTTGTAGCCATGATCTCAATTCGTTTACATTGAGAAGGAATCGGATGTCGCAGGAAACATCGGCAGCAAGCCAATCCGTCAACGACCCACAGGTTGCGTCGAGTCCAATTGTCAAAGACCAATACGTTGCGTCGAGTGCAATCTCGCCAAATTACCAGTCTGCACATAACCGCAATCTCACGTTCGACCGCAACACGCCCTCCAGTCCGGAGTCCGGCCAGACCGGCCCGCAGTTCGATGGTTTCAACGTTGCCGGCTATTTGGCAGCAGAGTCCGGGGTCGGCGCCGCGGCCAGAGGGTACGTTCGGGCTTTGCAATGCGCCGGGATTCGAGTAGCGCTGAATAATATTGAGCTGGCGGTCGAGAGCCGCAAGGCCGACAGCAGTCTTTCTGGGTTCGCGGAAAACAATCCGTATCCTATCAATTTAATTTGCATTAATGCCGATCAGATTCCCGCTTTCGTGAACAAGGTTGGCGAAGGCTACTTCCGAGACAAGCACAATATCGGTGTTTGGTGGTGGGAGCTGCCGGATTTTCCTCAAGAATCGTGGTCGAGCTTCCGTTGGTTTGATGAAATATGGGTCGGCAGCTCGTTCATTCAACAGTCGCTGTCCCGCTATTCCCCCATTCCGATCGTGCGAATTCCTCCGGCTGTCGGCGTCGCGCTCCCTGCTGAGCAAACCAAATTGAGCCGGCGTCGCGCGCTCGGGCTGCCTGACGACGAGTTTGTTTTCCTGTTCATGTTCGACTTCTTCAGCGGGTTCGAACGAAAGAATCCGTTGGCCACCATCCGCGCATTCAGGCAGGCGTTCCATCCTTCTCAGCCGGTCCGGCTTGTGATCAAGTGCATCAACTCGCAACAAGCTGGAGCTAAGTTGCAACAGTTGCAAGATGCGATCGCGGATGCGCGCATCACTATTCTCGATCGCTATCTGTCGGCGCAAGACACAACCGGACTAATCGCCGAGTCGGACGCCTACGTTTCGATGCATCGCAGCGAAGGACTGGGACTCCCTCTAGTGGAAGCTATGTTGCTGCAAAAGCCTGTGATCGCCACCGGGTGGTCCGGCAATGCCGATTTTATGACAACCACAAACAGCTATCCATTGCCGTTCAAGCTCATTGTTAACTCTGCCGATGTTGGACCGTATCGGGCAGGCGAACTCTGGGCTGACGCCGACGTCACAGCGGCGGCTAATTGCATGCGCGCGGTTTTCAGCGACCGGGAAGACAGCCGGCTCAAGGCTTTGCAAGCCAGTGTGGATGCTGCCAGTCACTTCTCAGAGCAATCTGTGGCGTCCATGATCAAAGGGCGGCTGGCGGCGATTCGCAGCTTCCCTGCCGACTCCGGCAAGTGTGCCAATGCAGTTCCTGCCCCTTACCTTGTCGATCAATCGGTGCAAAAACAACTGGATATAATTGCCGACGGTGGAACTGCCGGCGGTGGCACTGATTCGATTAAATCCGTGCTGCGCCGATTTTTCATGCCGATTGTCGAACGCGCCGGCTATCTGAACTCGATCTATCTGCAGCTGTTTCGCAAAATTTTTGAGGATTCCGCATCGTCATCAGCACGTCTTGATCTGATTGATTCCCGCACGCGCAATCTTTTGGCCAACGCTGACGCTCGCATTCGGGTGCTGGAGCAGGAAATCACAGATCTGAAAGCTGACCTTCGATCGCAGAATGCGGCCAATGATCGCCGACTTGGTTAGAACGCCGGGATGAGGAACGCAATTTGGAACGTTCGAGCGGATTGACGGCATCAAACAGCATGCCATTGTCTGCAGCAGGAGCTGAGACGAAACCGAGAGCGAAAGTGGGCTCGCAAAGAAACTCGAAGTCGTTTTTGGTGGGCTGGCTGATTGCGGCCGCGATTCTTGGCACCGTCGGGTTCGAATATGCGGTTTACCAGCATTATTTCAGGCGCTACATTGCTCCTTACTATCCTGTCAACGACGACCAGCTGGAAACGTATCAATGGGCATATAACAACAGTCTCGCTTTCAAGACCGGTAGTCGGCAAGAGACCGACACTAAACCGATTGCGCTGCCGTACAGGCGCACAAGTGGACTGAACATGAAAGGACCCGTGGTGCCCATGCTTTCGCTGGCTGCCGCGCTGATCATGGGTCCGCATAGATTTTCTGTCGGACTGGTCAACTTTCTCTATTTGATTGTCGGGCAGATCGTCCTGTTTTTCGCGATTCGGCGCCGATCGGGGATGCGACCGGCTCTGCTTGCTTCGGGATTGTTTCTTTTGTCAGGGTCTCACTACTTTTATGCTGGTGCGATCAACGATATGAGGCTTGATTATGCCGGCATGATCACGATGGGCATAACCTATCTTGCTGTTTTGCAGTGGCTTGAGCGGGGGAAGCGGACAGATCTGCTCCTGTCCGCAGTGAGCTTGTTTTTGTGCGCCACGACACGTTCGATTCTTCTGATTTATTGGATCGGCACCGCCCTCAGTGCATTGACAATTTTCATTGTTGCGGCATCGTTTGATCAATCGGTTGCGCTGAAGCAATTTCGCAATCGATCGGCGTTCATCTTAGCTTGCTTGGCTGCCGTTGCCACTTTTTATCTGGCGATGAATTGGCACGATTTTGCCTCTTATTACATTACCTGCAAAACGGGTGGTGAAGACGCAATGCGCCGGCGAGAGAACCACGTCGAAAACCTGGCGCAAATGCTCTTGTATTACCCTCATTCGTTTCTCGAACACTTCCAAACAATGCTCGTGTTCGCTTTCGGCGCCGCAGCCGCATCTGCTGTTGGATGGTTGGCCGTGGCCAAACGCGCACTCACGCCGGCTCCTGGCAGCAGTAGTGCGGTTACTACCGGCGAAGCAAGTCCTGGCAGCAAGAATGCTGCTACCACATCTCCTGGCAGTAAGAGTGCTGTTATCACCAGCCAAGCATCTCCTGACAGCAAGAGTGCTGGAACCAACGAGAACGGCGGATCGCCCCCGCCACGAAAAAATCCGATTATCACACCTGTTTCCGTGCTCCTGATCGGCGTAGTTGCCAGCGTGCTTGTTTGCGTGACTGCGTACGTTCCCAGTCCGGTGGTGATCGGCGTGCTGACCATGCCGCTGTGCATTAGTTTCGCGCTGGCCATCGAGCATCTGATGAAAATGAGCAAGCTGCGCTGGCTGCCCATGATTGTCGCCTCTGCCATAGCCGTTTGCGGATTGTGCAATTTCAATAAGGAGTTCAAATCTCCAACTTACATCCCCCATGGCGATCTGCGGGAGTCCACGATGGTCAATCACATTTTTGATGTGCTCATTCCCGAAGTGAATCGCTCTCAGCACCGCATCGAAATTCTCTGGGGTCTTGTGCACGGCGGGTTAAACGAAAAGGCCTTCGAAATTTATTCGTGGGAACATTTGCATAAGCCGCTAGCCGTGCCGGTCGATGCCGCATACGTCGCGTGTTATCCGGAATTCTCTTGGTCCGGTTTTGAGCGTCAACTGGTTGAGGCCAATTTCGTTGTTGCTCCTGTCGAATTGGCAAAGCCAGCGCCAAATCAATTCGAATACGAAGGCATGAAATCCCTGCGCGAAAACTTGCCGAAAATGCTCGCCACACTGAAAACCGACCGGTTCGTCCAAATCGGCACATATCGGCTGCACGACGAACGACCGCCGGTGATCGGTATATTCGAACGGCAGCCGGTTAACTCGCAGTTACGGTAACTGCTAGCTCGCAGCTACGGTAAATTCTTCGGCTTCAACTTCAAGCCAATGCAAAGATTGATGGCGTTTGTGGGAATCTTGAAGGGAAAATATTCGCTTCCTGCCGCCTCGAAGTATGGGGCGAGGGCGCTGACGATTTCCGCGGGAATGCTCAAATGCTCTCGCTCGATGAACCAGTTATATGACTGCTTGTAGCGCAGCTCAAACATTCGCCGAGAAGAAACCAGACGAGCAAAACTATACAGCAATCCACCTTCGCACGGTATCACAACCGAGAAAACGCCCCGCTGTTTGTTGCACACTCGGTGCAGTTCTTTTGCCGCTTCCGGCAAATTGGGCAAGTGCTCAAGAACATGGATGGCAACGATACGGTCAAAAAAATCATCGGGAAAATCGAGGCGGCCTTGACAGTCTCCGCACAGAGCCTGGATGTCCGGAACACGGCGACGCATCTCGGCAACCATGTTTTCGCGCAGCTCGAGAGCGAAATAGTTTTGTCGTTGCTCGGCAGTCAGCTTCTCGTGACGCACGTGCTCGCCTAGCCCTGCGCCTATCTCCAGAGTGCGAACGAAAGTTTTCGGCGCTGTGCGGATCGGATAGCCATGGTTGAACGACTCAATCGCTTGAAACGACCACGTTGATCCAAGACGTTCATGCCAATATCGCATGAAATCGTCGCTGATCTCTTTTTGCTCTTTAGTCAGCTCTGGCAATTCTTTTGGCCAGCTATATGTTCCGCGTAAGCTCAAGCTTTTGCTCTTCTCCGATCGACGATTTATTGATTGATTGCTCGGTTATGTGACCGTGGTTTTTGCGAATCTGCAACAGCTTCATAAACAGGTCGAGGCTTCGTTTCAGGCCGATAGGCAGGCGCGACTCTTGATCGTGGCGCCACGTTACAGGTACCTGGGCTACCTTGGCACCGGATTTGAAAGCAATGAAGAGCAGCTCGGCATCGAAATATGCGCATTCGTATTTAAGCAGCGGAAAGTATCGCTGCGCTGCCTCGGCGCTGAACATTTTGAATCCGCACTGCGTATCTTTGTACGGCAGACGCAGTATCATCTTCTGCAACTCGCCAAAAACTAGCGCCAGCTGCCGCCTCGGGAACCGCTGTTTCTCTTCGAAATGCGATTCGGCCAGGGCACGCGATGCGATCACAATGTCAAATCCATTTTCGGCCAGATCTATAAATTGAGTGACGTATTCGATTGGCACAGCATAGTCGGCATCCATGAATAGCCTGTATTCGCCTTGCGCCGCCAGTATCCCAGTACTTACGCCAAAGCCCTTGCCTCTCTTTTCCTTGAATTCGAGCACCCTCAGTCGTGGAAATCGATCGCAGAAACTCTGGGCGACTGCCGCGGTGCGATCGCTGCTTCCGTCGGTCACTACCAAGATTTCACTGTCGTAGCTCTGATTCTCGAGAAACTTGATTGTCTCCGTCAGAGTGCGAGGCAATCGGCGTTCCTCGTTGTATGCCGGAATTACTATTGAAAGCTTTGGAACGTTTCTCATGCGCGTGACTGCACCATGTATTGTTGCTGTCGCGATGCCAGCCATGGCACGTTGAATGGCACGGGGGAGACCGTTCGTTCAACAATTGAGGCGCCGAGTTGTCTATTGGCCATGGATGGATGTTACCGGTGCAGAAGCGAACCTCTAGATCTGTCTTGTCATATCATCCGAATTTCGAGGCTGGATTACATGTGAGCACTATCATCAGCGCTTCCTTGCCGAATCGCGTATAGATGTACTGAGCCCTTGAATACCTCGACTGGCTGCACCAATGAATAATTGCTAATCACCAAGGTGCTTGTTTTTGTAAAGTGCAATCAGCCCGTATTGGGGATGTTGCAGCATCCGGACAAATTGCCATTCTCGGCTGCTCGTAACCTCTTGGGCAAGATGAAAGGCAACCTGGCGCGTGATCTCGTTGTCGAACCAATTCGTTTCGGCTGACAACGCCCGATTCGGATCCGCCAAAACGGCTGCGTACTGTACCTTTTCATTCGTCAGCAGAGATACCGTTTTGCAGATCTCTGCGGTCGTTTCGCGTGGATATTTAGCCTTCCAATACGCTTCGTGGACGCTGAACGTCAACTCTGCGGGCGTTCGCGGCAATGACCCACTCTGATAAAAGGCTTCGACAATGGGAACGACTGAATATTCGCCGAAGAACGCCACCCACACAGTGTGCGGACCGGTTGAAACAAGTTCCCTGGCGATTTCTTTGTCGAACAATTTGATGGCGCTTTGCAGCCGGTCTGGCTCCGTAGCGGATTTATAGTTGGCTGCGACGGAGAACAACAGAGAAGGCACTGCCAGTGTCAGCGCAATGGCGGTGAGAAGCTTGAGCACATGGCGTGGTAGTGGCGCATATGGTGTCACCGCCGCGACGATGAAGAGCGGTACGGCGTACCACATGATGTACAGGTTCTCCCATGGCCTCAGCACGCAGAGATTGAGGAAGAGGAACGAGGCGAAAGGAAAGATGAACCAGGCGGCGTCAAGAAACGCTGTGCGCCGTTCCCGCCATGAGGCGAAGAAATTGATGCACCATATTGCTGTGAGCACCAGGGCATAAGGTCCCGTGAACAGCTTTTCACAAAGAAACGGAAATAAATTGGACACCGACGTTTCCACCGTGCACCCAAGTGGATAGCACAGAAAGTGGTAGTAGTAGTAAGTCTCGGACGCATGGGCAAGGAGAAAACCACCGCAAATTGCACCGGGAAGAAAGATCGAGAGCCCGGCTGAAAGCCAACACCGTGCGGCGGTCCAGCTCTCGGCGCGCCTCTTCTGTGCCAGCGTGATTAGCAAGATCGGATAGAGACTGACGAGCGCGTAGACAATCGCAATGTATCGGGCGAATGCCGTCAGGCTGACGCAAAGTGCGAAACCCACAAGCCAGCCGTCTTTGCTTGAATATTTGTAATTGACCAGGCAAAGAAAAGCCGAACCGATCAGTAGCGCCGCCAAAATATCGAGCCAGAACGCGTGAATGCCATATGTGGTCTGATAAATTGCCGGCAACGACGTGAGCAAGAGAGCTGAAGCGAACGCCAGCGGTTTGGAGCCGGAGCGCTGGTAAACGGTGTATCCGAGCAAGAAGATCAGCAACGCCAAGGCCGGCAATGAGGTCGCCAGGGGCGTCAGCGGCTGCGTTAGCAGCGACGGACAGAATAATGCCAGCGGCACCGTGCGCAGCGGGTAAAAGGCGTTGTGAGTGGCTTCATACAATGCGCCCGCGAAGTTGTTGCTTCCCAGGATGTGCCAATACAACTCGGCGCAGTGGTACTGATAGACGACCGGGTCGAAATAATAGGGGTGGAATTTTGCCTGACAATTGCCGATCATTGCGCTGGCAAAGCCTGCGATTGCCGTGAGCGTCAGTGTCAACGCCCACAACCAACGCAGAGAAAGGTGCGCCCGATTCTCCATCGGTGCAGTCCCTGACTGTAATGATCGCTCTGCTGCAGGTAAATTCTGCTCGGCAATAATTGGCATAAACCGCCGCTCATGCAACTTTCTCGGTTGCCAACTATTCTCAGGCAAACTGCTTCGAAACTTCTGCCCATATGAAGATTCTAATTTTTATTGTTGCCTACAACGCCGAAAAGACGATTGAATCCGTCTTGAGGCGAATCCCGGAATCGATGTCACAATACGACACCGAGGTTCTGATCATCGACGACGCGTCCTCTGACCGGACCTGGGAGTGCGCACAACAGTTTAAGAAAACCGCCAGCTTTCCTTTTAAGTTGAACGTGCTGGTTAATCCGATCAATCAGGGTTATGGTGGCAACCAGAAGATCGGTTTCCTCTATGCGATCCAAAATGGCTTCGATCTGGTCGCGCTTGTTCACGGCGATGGTCAGTACGCGCCAGAGGCGCTGCCGATGCTGGTTAAGCCAATTGTGGATGGAGAGGCCGACGCCGTATTCGGTTCCCGCATGATGACTGCGCTTGGCGCTCTCAACGGTGGCATGCCGCTGTACAAGTATGTCGGCAACCGAATATTGACTGCTTTCCAAAATGTCGTTCTACAAAGTTCGCTGAGCGAGTTTCACACCGGTTATCGCCTTTACTCTACGAAAGCCCTGGCGCGGGTGCCGTTCCAGTTCAACACCAATGATTTTCACTTCGACACTGAGATTATCATTCAGCTTCTGCTGGCAAAATTGCACATCAAAGAACTGCCCATTCCCACGTTTTATGGCGATGAGATTTGTCACGTCAATGGCATGAAGTATGCTCTGGATGTGGCGATCGTCACCACGATTGCGCGACTTCAGTCATTTTCGCTCATGTATCGTCGCAATTTTGACATCAATGGTGCATTCAGCGACAAATGCGCTTACGAGCCCAAACTTGATTACGACAGCTCGCACACTCGAGCACTGGCGCTGATTGCGCGCGGCAGCAAGGTGCTTGATGTGGGTTGCGGCGCCGTGCATCTTTGCTCTGCCTTCAAATCCAAAGATTGCCAGGTTACCGGGCTTGGTAATGCCCGCTATCGGTCAAGCGGTTACGACGAATTTGTCGAGCACGATTTGAGCGATTCGAGTTTGCCTTTGCAGTTGGAACGCTTCGATTATGTTCTGATGTTAGACGTGATCGAGCATCACCGATCGCCGGAGAAGCTTATCAGCACTCTTGCACAAGCGGGCGCATCAACGACAAATGCCAAGTTCATTATCACCACGGGCAATGTAGCTTTCTTCATCACTCGCTTGATGTTGTTGTTCGGGCAGTTCAACTACGGAAAACGGGGAATCCTCGATCTGACCCACACACGGCTGTTCACTTTCGGTAGCCTGGCTGCGCTTGTAGAGGGCAACGGTTTCGAAACACTTTCTACAGAAGGAATCCCGGCACCGTTCCCGCTGGCCGTGAAAAATCAAAAGCTGGCGGCTTGGCTGCTGAAGTTCAACGCATCACTCATCAAACTGCGGAAGGGATTTTTCTCCTATCAGATTATGCTGGTGGCGAGACCCTGGCCGTCATTGGACTTCATTTTGAGGCAGACCACCGCATTCAGTGCCAGTCGCTCGGTGCAAGGTGCTGGCGAAAACGTCTCAGCGAAACAGTCTTCCGAACAAACCGCCGTTGGGGCCAGATAGTCAGGCTGGCGTATTGCAACGCGTCGACGGTCGAACTTCCTGCGTGCCACACTTGTTGAACGCGGTCTCCAGATCTTCGGCCGCGCGAACATGACCGTTTCCGGATGAGGCAGAGAGTGAGAGAACTCGAGTCACTGTTGCTCAAATCGCAAATCGTTTGATCGCCCTACCACCTAATATGCCATGTCAGCGCATTTTTAGTCGGACCTTCTCTTCTTTCTGCAGTTCGTTCTCGATCGAGCCCATGTCAGAACGGCTGGAACGCTTCTGCACAAGCCCGAACTTCGTGCAACGCTTTCGTTCACAGCCCGCTACAGTTTCTGCTGTTAACGCTTACTACTGTTGAATCGCCAGAGCTGCATCGTACCCACTGGCGACATTGCAAAACTTGCTTTTGAGTCCATAGAAACGCTTTTCAAATACATTCCACATTATCAATGCAGCAACATAAGTAATTGGCAAACCCAAGCCTACCGCGATGGCTGCCCATGTGTTTGATCCATTCTTGATATTAAAAGGTGTCATTACATATCTGAATATTGCCTGCAGCACGAAACCATGTAACGCATACATGCCATAAGTTAAGCGTCCAAACGAAGTTATGAAGGGCAACGAAAGAAGTTTTATCAGAGGTTTAAATGTTAGGCAACTAAGCAGAAACAATGCCAATCCTGCATCTATGAAGGTAAGCGCATAACGATTATGCTCCGAGAACATACCGAGGTTTTGCTCTCGTGTCCACATCAGCAGACCTATTGATAAAACAAGCCATAGCGCACCGAATCGAGACATCATTTGAAAAATTCGTGGACAATACCAGGCGATTAGAGCGATCGCCGCACCAAAGATCAAACCGTCAAGACGAGCGCCTGTGTTTTGATAGTAAGCATTGAAGTTCAGTGGAAAATGTCGCATGCACTGCCATCGGTAAACAATGGTGGCTACGAGCAAACTCACTAGTGCGGCGACTCTTAACGCAGGATGTTTTATAGACTTGATAAAAAACGGCCAAACAATATAAAACTGCTCCTCCATGCTCACGCTCCACAAATTCGATATATTTGCTGGCGGAAAGGCAAAGCCCCACGCTGTGCCCAAGTTGATTGTAAAAGTCAGTCCCCAAAGAAGATTGGCGGTGATAAATGGGAAGTAGGCAGCAGTGCCCGGCTGGACAGGCAGCGGATTACACTCGAGAGGGAACGTAGCTAGGCCGCCCACAAATGCGAGAATGTAGACTGGCCAGATGCGCAGAACGCGGCGGACGAAAAACTTACGTAAATCAATGCCAGTCCGGAGCCGCTCCTCACGCAACAGCAAAGAAGTTATTAGGAACGAACTCAAGATAAAAAACAAATCTACGCCCGACCATCCGAACCAAGTCACTGTGCCAATAATTTGCAGTATCTGGTTCAACCAAGATGGCAAACTAGGATCCGGGCCGAAGGCACCAGCATGGGCATTAAATACAAGCAAAAAGGCAACTGTGCGCAGGCCATCTAACTGAGCATAGTAAAATCGAGACTGATGCTCCTTTGCTAATGTTCTGCCGCGTAGTTCGACAGTCCGCAGATCGGCGGCTGATGCATCCTTGATTAGAATCGTCAAATCACTAATACCTTAGACCTGATATTGGCGCAACACGCATAACTGTGCGCTTTTCCAAGCATCGCCATTGCCACGAACTGTTGACCGTTGAGTTATCATGATACTCTTTAGATTGGCGCCGTTCGCTTATATTCCTACTAACGATTCAGAAGCACCAACGATCCCACTCCGAGCAGCGAAACTGGTGGGCAGCCAGTGAAGGCGCCATCTTCTTTCTCTCGATAAAAAGTCGTCTGGTGTGTTTGAGTTAACGTTGGTTCTGTTCAATTAGCATGGTAAGCACTTCAGCGGGTGCCCTGTTCTGCCGATTCAAAGAGTATTATGGTATATTTTGCATCGATTGTCAGACACTTCGTCAGGCAAGTAAATTGATCTCGATTGTTCTGCCCGCTTACAACGAAGAAGCCGCTATTGGACCGCTCTTTGCGCGCCTGCACGTTGTGGCGCATGAGCTGATCAATGAGGAACTCGAGATCATCCTTGCCGACGATGGCAGTACGGATGCAACCGTCGACGCCGCTGACCAGATAGCGAAGCGCCTCGGGCTGCGGCTTCACATCGTGCAACACGGGAACAACCGCGGGCTTGGCGACACACTCAAAATGGGATTAACTACGTTTATCGAACGGAGCGGACCGGGCGACTTCGCCTGCACGATGGACTGCGATAATACGCAGCCTCCTGAACTGATCGGGTCGATGTTGCGGTTGGCTCGTGAGAACTACTTAGATATCGTCGTAGCCTCTCGCTATCAACCTGGTGCTGCCGTTAAAGGACTGTCGTACTTCAGGCAGACAATGAGTCAGGGGGCGAGTCTGCTCTTCAGGATTTTTACGCCAATCTCTGGATTGAAAGACTATACCTGTGGTTTCAGGCTCTACTCCTGGAACTTTCTCAAACGCCTTCAGCGGCATTATGCGGATGCGCTCTTTACCGAACGGGGCTTCGCCTGCATGGCAGATCTCCTTTTGAAGAGCCGGGTGCTCCAGCCCAGAGTGAACGAAGTGGCTATGGTTCTGCGTTACGATGAAAAACTCGGTTGCAGCAAAATGAAGGTACTGCGAACGGTAGCGCAAACGCTCCGCCTCGTTGCCAGACATACGTTGTTCGCCAAGAACATGAAAGCCAGCGCGTCCTTGCCCTCAACCATTGAATCGGCAGAAGAATCATCAGAACGCATTGGCTTGCAGCAAACAGCTCAACGCTGAGTCGTTTGAAGATTCTCTTTCGGCAATTTGCCTGAATCCGCCACGATTCCCAGCAACTGGCGGTCACCATACCATCGGGTGCCTGCGCGTTCTGGAAGTATGAGCTATTGCTAAGACTGGTGCGGGACGAAATACTGATCCTGTGCTCATGCAGTCTTTCAGCCTACAACTTATGCTGTGATAGCTATTGGTCCCTCATCTATCGTGATTTTAGTTGCCACCGCTATGAGTGTCATTCCTGAAGATCAACCCGAAAAACGAGCGACATCTACGGGATGTTCACGCCCGATTTGTCGCCGGCAATAGGTAGCCATGCAGACGCTTGAGAAACGTTCTCGTCATCCGCGTGTTGAAACGGGTGGAACCTTCGGTCTTGCAGCGTTGACTTTTTTCAACAGTGCAACATTCGCTTATTTGGCGCTGGCGCTGCTGGTTCTTAAAGTTCTCTGGGGCGCATGGGACGTCAAAGATTTGAGCGGCGGCGACAGTATTCAGTACTACGGTGATGCATGTGTAACTTTCGATCGTGGACGTGTGAACATCGCATGGACACCGTTGTTCCAGGTGTTCGGCGCCACTCTTATGCATGTGTCACACGATCCTTATTTCTACTGCCTGGCCACCCGCATTACTCTGGTATTGGCGATTTCCCTCATTACGCTTGCAACGATGCGCCGGATCCTGCCGGGGCCGATCGCCTGGTTCGTAGCTGCGTGGTGGGCGCTTCTACCGATCAATTTCGACACTCTTTACGATGTTCACTTGTTTGGTGCGATACCGATCCTGCTTTCGTGGCTGGTCTTAGCGTCTAACAAGCACAGCAGATGGCATCGAGCCGGTGCGTTAGGTATCATCGTTATCTCAAGCCTTCTTGTGCGCAACGAGCACATCGTGTACGCGATGTTGTTTGGAGCAACCGCGCTGATTTACGAAATCGCTTGCTTACTCCATGGAAATGCCAGCCGCAATTCCAATTTGGATTCGAACGGACTCTTCCTTCAGCATCAAATGACGGCGCTCTCACGGACTGAGCGTATTACGACGTCCCGCAGGGAATCGACACGAAACGTGCTAACACCTTATCTGGTCACGCTTACCGTCGCTGCTCTCTTGTTCGTCGGGTTTTACGTCCGCTCGTACAGTAGATTCCCCGAAACGATGGGACGGCTCAAATCGAAAGAGAGCATTTCGGTGGGACAACCGTTTGCATTTTCTTACCAGCAAAGGCATCCGGACTTGTTCAAGGAGAACTGCTGGCTGCATTATCGTGAGCTGATGATGAGGCAATTCGGTGATCCGGATCCTTCATTTGCAGAGGCAGTAATGCATAATCATGATGCCATGATCGAGCACTTTGCCTGGAACGCCAGTTTGATTCCTGCAGGATTGCAGCTTGCTCTGTTCAATGAAATCTCTGATGGCCCGACACCGGACTACATCAACGTGCCCAATGACCCAGTGTCCGCGACAGTCCTGAGCGCATTGGCAGTAGCATTCATTCTACTGGCAATGATCAAGTGTGCGACAGAGAAAGACTTTACTCGCCGGTGGTTGAGTGACAACAGGTGGCTTCTCATTGCTGTAGCTTGCTACCTGCCCTTAGCTTTGCTGGTAATGATTACGCACCGACCACGAACCTCCTACATTTTTCCATTGCAAATCACAGTGATGGGATTGATAGGTTTTGCCATCTGGCGGTTGTATGCCAGCGAAAAATATTCTCGGCTTGCGGAGCGACTTAGTCCTCTGTGTATTCTATTAGTGTTGACATTTGTCGCGCCTCACTATCTGCAAAAGAGCGAAGAAAAAGGCCGTCCCATTCTCGAGACGTGCACGTTTTTGAGGCCGTTCATGCTAGTGCTCGGAGCGGATAAGGGTAATGTCCTGGTGCCGGTCTTCAGCCAAGAGCTGCCTCGATATTTGTTCGATGCCTCGAGCGGACCTGCCAGTAAGCGTTTCTTCGAGTGCCAGAATATACGTGAATTCGACGCCCCTAATGCGGACGTATTAAAGGTTCTCGAGAGAAGAAAGTTCAGCTTTGTGCTTGTTGATTATATAACGCGGAAGGGTGCTAAGGAGCATCCACCGTATATCAGAAGAGCTTTGGATTCTTCCAAAGAATGGAAAAAGATCGGGCTTCAGTGCATGCCTGTGCGCAGTCTAATACTTTATACGAGATCACAGTTCTACGATTCTAAATGACGATCCGCAGCCTCCCAATTGTAGTTTTGCTGGCCTTGGGCACTCTTGTCTATTTGCCCGTACTGGTTTGGCCGCACTGGGGATTTTTTAGCGACGCGACTCAGATAATTCAAAACTGCCAGGTCTTTTGGCGGGAGCCCTGGCAAAACCTGGCTCTGATTCAGGGCTACTGGAGACCAGGGTTTCACATTATCGATCTTCTCACATGGCAGGTGTCACCCAACAATCCTCTAGGCTTTTACGCAGTGAGGTGGCTGTGTTTTCTGGGGACGTTGCTCTGCACCTATCTGAGTTCACTTTTGCTTTCGCGGTCCAGGCTCTTTAGTTTCCTATTTAGCCTCCTTTGGTTCTTTGCCGCCCCGACGTACGAAGTTATTTACACTCTGGACAAAGGTGAAACCTACATTGCTTTGCTTTTTGCTGTCGCCTTGTGGGGCTATCTCAACTATGCAGACCTGATCGAGAAGTCGGCTGGTGTCCGAGGGTTTCATTTAGGATTCGCGGCGATTGTATTCAGTTCAATGCTCTACGCGATGTTCACCAAGGAGACCGCACAGCTTTTTATTGTCGCCGGGGTCCTGCTTCCTGGGGCCTTGCTGTTGCGAGGCGCATGCCGGCAAAAATCTTCTATTGGTGGATCGCAATCTGAGCAGCGAAAAGGATTGCGACTTATCTTGGCCGAACATGTAGATCCAACGCTTGCATGGGCCCTCGTATTCCTGGCGTCAGCAACCGTTTCGTTGCTAATTTACAAGGCCTATTTCTATTGGACAGGTGGTGCGTCCGGTCAGTACATCCAGCTCCATCTCCACGGACGCTTCCTGATCAAGCAGGTTGTGGATTACATACCTGTTTTGCCCGACCTTTGCGAATTGATTTGCTTCGGTTTGCTCAGCGGTGCAGCGGCGACGATTGCCGATCTGATCGGCGAGCGACGAATCGAACCGCAGACTGAAACGCCGGAGATGCAGGCACAAGTCTCCGGGAGACGACGTCAATTGACAGCGCTGGCACTTGTCTTTACCGCTCTGGTTGGCACCATTCCTCTGCTCGGCTGCTGGCCAGGTCAGATCGCTTACTTCTGGTTTCCCCTTTATTCGTTACTGCTGCCTGCCGCTTGCTATTACGGTTCACGCTGGTTTGAGCTGCTTGGTGCACGGTTTGGACCGGCAAAATTCCTCCTGCCGGCTGGCCTGGTCGCAGCCATGCTGACGACAATACAGCTGCGAACGCTTCAGGCTGAATGCCAGTTTCAGCAAGATGCTCTCGTCAATGACCTGGGCGCGAAGCTGGCGACCTATATTCAGCAGAATCATCTGCAGGCGGTTGCTATAGCCTTGCCCTTTAATGGAGAAGCATTTGCGGAAATAGGAGAACGGATAAAGTTCTTCACGCTCAACCAACTTGTTCCTAACTACGTGCCGTCAGCGCCGAGCACTTATCCTAAAGTGTCTGTGCGATTCATCAACTTTCTCTCCTACACACAACCTGGTAGCAACGGTGGTGCCCCTGTCCCGATGCAAGGGCCCGGAATTCCAGTAGAGGCATTGCGAGAGCCGGGCTCAGATCCGAATCACGTAGGATTGAATGCCTGGTCGTACACGTCTGATTCCGGCAGTGGCCCGCACTGGGCATACAGCGACCTGCATCCCGGTGCTCTGTTGCTTGTGCCCTACGGCGATATTCCGAAGAACAAGATTCCTTATCGTGGGTCTGATCTTTTTCCAGGCGAATGGCGCGCCAAAGTGCGCTGGTTGCCACAAATAAGATTCAGGGAGCTATTTCGGGTCAGCCGCAGTCTGCCTAGAGGCTTGAATCAACATAAAACAATTGGTTGGTCGCTTCTTGCTGTCGAGTCTGTGCCGGCGCTGTCCTGGTCAATTGAACCGGACGGCTGGCTATCAGCAAACTGGATCGATTGCGCTCGTGCGCTAAATGGAAAAACCCTCAGATTGGAGGACGGCTTCATCATGCCTGTCCTGGTGAATGTCAGCTACGCGAATGGCGATGTACGTCAAATCAAATCTGGGCGTGAGGGAAACACAAAGGTGCTTGATGTACCGTTGGCATGCCCTCAGTCGCCAAACTCTAAGACGGCATCGTTTCTAATCAAGCTCTCTCCACCTCAAGCACAGTCCGAAGTTAGTCGATTTATTCACGTGAACAGAGCAAGCGTACGCTGATACCCGCATAATACAAAGATGATTGCAAGCCGCTAATTTAGTCGAAGTTGGGTGTGGCACCGCTAGCTAGATCTGAGGATGTTTGGCTATTTTAGAGGGGAGGATCGAGATCGAGTTTGATCTGCATCTCAATCTCCGGTGGCACATGTCCATTTAACCCAGTATTGATGCGCTTTACGACGCGCCCCTGTTTATCTACAAAGGAGATTGTTGTGATTGGACGCAACCTGTCTTTGTCGTCGAGATAGAACGGAGTCAGTTTTTCCGACTGTTCCTGCTTCAGTGTCTGTAGTGCCCACTGGCACATCCCCAGCGGCTTCAGGCTGGTTGGTACTCCCATCAGGCTGGGTGCGAGTCGCATTCCATAGTCGTAGGTTTGTCCTTGCATTTTCAGATTGGATGCGACCCAAAGTATTTCAGGATCAACGAAGTAATACGTCGGTTTGAACTCGAACCAATCTACTGGCCGTCTGTATGCGAAGGGAAGACTGATAAAAACATGGCTGCCGCTTTTTAACCTAAAATCGCCTATCGACGTAAAGAGACTTGTTATGTGCCGATCGACTTCCATAGCGGTGATACCTTGCTGAACAATGGCAGTAAACGCTAGAGCTTCTAACACACACCAAATTAGTGCAGCCGTTGTACACAGTTTATAAAATCGCATGTTTCGAATTAGATCAAGTCCAGCCGCAACCGCGAGCGCCAAGCCTAAGCAAGGCAAAAAGAGAAGCCTCGAAGGCACATCGTCAGTGAATTCAGCCACCGTGATCAAAGGAGCTAGAAGGCAGAGATAAAGTCCTGTCCACAAAAGGCTGAAAGTCACTAAACGTTCAGATAGGACATATTGCTTCGGTTGTAGCCATACCGAATAAATAATCCAAAGGCTGAAAACCAGTACCGCAATCAACGGAAGCCACAAGGAATGATCGTGACGAACATCCAATGTGAAAAAGTTGAGTAAGTTTGCTTGTAGTCTGCTCCAATGCTCATTGCCAAACATTTTGTCAATGCTCGAATTGAGCAAACTGATTAAGTACAGAGGCAACTTTGAAAAATCTTTGTGGCCAGTATCCCAAGGATGTTCGCGAGCATGGGCGATCAATATGATATGCACTGCAGTTATAGCTGCCGGAACCGCGCTATAACAAAGATCTTGCCATCGTGGCCACTGTCTCTTGATGATGGATGGACCTAGCCAAAAGAATGGAAACGCGGGGACCACTACCATCAGGATTTCGTAGAAGTGAATTCCTGCCCAGAAAATTGGAGAGATAATCAGACATTGAAGTCCACGAGAGAGCTTGCCGGTAAGGATCCGCAGCATTACAATTGCGCTGAACACCAGCGGTATGAACATTTGGGCGTTATAGACCACGATTGCTCTATACTTTGCGAAAAGGCACAAATACAATAGGGAGCCAATTAGCGCTGACTGGAGCGACACCATGCGGCGAAGCGTGTGGAACAAATAGAAAGCGGATACAACGAAGATGGCTACGAACGCACGCACTGCAACGTCGAGATTGCACTGGCAAAGCTCAAAGACAAAATGATAAATCCAATGCAAATATCCTCTTCCCAGACTGCCAATAAAATCAATGTACTGTGAGAACGACGTTGGCAGGCATTGACAGTACTGTACTGTTTGTGAGACATCGTCGCTTTCATAACAAACCAAACCGAGACGCCAAAAGATCAACGAAGCAAAGCAAGCTATGGCGATATATGGGAGCACGGTGCCCCAAGCTGAGGATTTGATCTTGTCTATTGCTTGGACAGCAGGAGGTTCAAGCGTGGCGGTCACGTGTTGTGGCAACTTTCGATCCATGAGCACGGTTTGGTCCGTTATTGTAAACAAACGCAGTGCCTTATAATTGACAGCGACCTAATGTTAGAGGCGATGCTTTTGTGCATTTGGTGCAAAAGCAATCTGCTCGGCTACATACATTTCCTGAAATTGCCGGCACGAACGCTTTCGCTTTACACTCGCTCTGCGCTGGACGACGAAAAGAAATAAACCTGGCACTAGCAAGTTCGAACACTCGCGGCAGTGGGAAAATCCGCAGGGCAATTCGAACTCCCGGCGGTCAGTCTTCACACCTCGCTCACTACTTGCGAATATTATCGGCTAACTCTCAGTCTGTGCCATAGGTCAACTCCCAGTCGCCCCAGCATGCGCGCTGGCAGTGCATCACTGCTCAGGAGGTGTCGATGTCTAATCATTTCGGTGTGGAACTACGTCTTGGCAGCCAGGATCCTGTCGTTGAGCCCGACTACGACAACCGTGCTTATCGTCCTCAGTCCGGTCAGCAAAAATTTGACGATGTTGTCCAGGCGCTGAGGAACAACCAGGTCGATCATGCTGCTAACCTGTTGCGCAACGACCTTCTGGAGAATCCGCAGGAGGCACTGAGAATCGCGCGCTCGCTGCGGGATCTCTCGGGCAGGGGACAGCTCCCTGACTCCATCGGCATCGGACAAACTGGCAATGGACGACCGGATATTCAACTCAACTCACAATTTGGCTCGCTTGATATTCAGGAGTCTGGTGTCTCGCGAATCGCGCCGCCGCAGCCTGTTGCCGAGGCACCAGGCGCTCCAACCGGCGGCTATCAGCCTTGTGATAACTCACAGCCGAACCCCTATCAGTCGTACGATAACTCGCAGTCGAGCCCATATCAATCGTACGATAACTCGCAGTCAGGCTCCTATCCGTACGATAATTCACAGCCCAGCCCCTATCAGTCGTACGATGCCGGTGCGCCGCAAATAAGTTTTTCGCTTTCTCTAGGCCGGGGCGGCGGTCAGCCGTTTCACGGCGGTTGCGACGTACCCCATGGTTACAATCATCCGAGGGTGGCAGTAATATCCTCTCATCATGAGCCGCCGCACGGTCGAAGGCGCTAATCGGGACGGCACCGTGGTTAGTCGCCGCGTCCTTTAAAAGTAACTTTGAAGTTCAGGCGTTTTTGCTTGGCGAAACCCCGCAGAAAGGTTAACCTGCGGCTCTGGAAGCGTCTTCTTGCGGCCTCAATCGTCAATCTGAAAGCGGGACGATAGCAGGTATGCCCGGTACCGCATACGGTGCCCTGGTGCACTAGCGGTTGAATTTGCATCAGTTTCGATGCGATCTCAAAGGCTGCCAGCGAGTGCGACAGCCGCAAAGAATTGACCTGCATTGATTTCAGCCGCTGCGGGTCGTCGAGCAAGCTGTCTAACTTGTAAGCTAGAGTAGGCAAATTGTTGCAACGAATGCCGACCCCTTCCTCCAGAAGATGATCGGAGTTGCGTTCTTCCTGACCGGGAATCGGGTTAACAACCACGAACACCAGCCCTTTGGAAAGCGCTTCTGAGGTCGTCAGTCCACCCGGCTTTCCTAAAACAATATCGGACGCTGCCATATACTCGTCGACATCTTTGGTATAACCAATGGGCATGATGTGCAGCTTTCCATCGGCTCGCTTGGACCGCGTGGCCAGCTTGTTCTTCAGCGCTTCGTTCTTGCCGCACATGGCAATAATCTGAATCGGATGGCTGACCTGTTCAAGCGAGGACAGTAGTTGTTCCATTGGTCCGACACCGAATCCGCCGGCAGAAACAATGATCGTCGGACGGTCGGGCTCGAGTCCGAACTTTTGCCGCATGACGCGCTTGTCTTTGGGTTGAGCAAAGACCGGGTCGATTGGAATGCCTGAGACGCTGATGTTGTGAGGATTGACGCCCAATTTGCGCAGATGCTCTTTCGTCTCTTCCAGAGCGACGAAATACTGGTCGTAATGTCTGGTCAACCACATGGCGTGCGCATCGAAGTCTGTCACGACCACTGCGTGGCAGGCGCGTATCCTTTTGCGGCACAAGAGCCACGACACAAGCTCGGCCGGCAAGAAGTGGGTGGAGACGATGATGTCCGGGTTGTATTCGACGATCAATTTATTCAAAGGCAGCGTGTTCAATCGGTCAAACGCCAGTCTGCGGCTCTCGTTTTTCCACGGCTTGTCGTATGCGTCATAAAGCCATCCGAGCACAGCCGGTGCCTTGTTGACGATATTAATGTAGGCCTTGGAGTAGATATCTCGAACGATCAAGCTGGCATACTGCAAGGCGTCGACGTTGCGAACTTCTTGCGCGCCGCACTTCTTGAACGCGGTCTCAAGAGCTTCGGCCGCGCGAACGTGACCGTTTCCAGATGAGGCAGAGAGTATCAGAACCCGAGTCACCATTACTCCAATCGTCAGTCGCCCTACTACTTAATATGCCATGGCAGCGCATTTTTAGACAATTCTTGCCACCGGCGTATGCGAATATGCTGTGTACCAGCATCACTTCCAGCGCTATATCACTTCATCTATCCCTCAATAGTGACCGGCTGGAATATTATCATCGCTCTACAACAACAGTCTTGCATTCAAGGCGCAATACTGGTCGGACCGCCAATCAGTTAATCGAATGTTAGAAACGGTCGGGACAAGCTGATTTCTTCTTCAATATAATGGCACCGGGTCCGCCGATGCGGTACGGAGCACAAATCATGGTTCACCTCATACGCAGGGCCGTCAGGTTGTTCAAAAACATTCTTCACCTGCCGGCGCGAATTGCCAAGTTGGTTGAATGCTCAACGCGGCTTGAATCGAGAATTCACGATCTGGATGCGAAGATCGTGTCAGTAGAAAGCGACTTAAAAACTGCCGCTAAAATGGATGAATCATTGACTCTGCATCAGCTTGCAACGAGACACGAGCTCAGTAAATTGATGGTGAAGGTCGAGTCTCTCTCGATCGTTTGCGGACAGTTGAAAGCCACCCAGGCGTGCCAAATTGATAAGCCGTCGCTGAGAGACGTCGAGTTCAAAGTATTCTCTCAGTTCGGCGAAGATGGCATCATCCAATATTTGATCTCCAGACTCGAGATCACTGACGAGACGTTCATTGAATTTGGCGTCGAGGACTACACCGAATCTAACACGCGATTTCTGCTTGTGAACAACAACTGGAAGGGACTAGTTATCGACGGTAATCCCAGCAATATAGATGCTATACGGAACAGCGAAATTTATTGGCGTCACGACATCACAGCAGTGCCTGCATTTATCAATGCTTCCAACATCAATCAGATTATTACCGACAACGGATTTTCCGGCGAGATAGGTTTACTAAGCATCGACATCGATGGCAACGACTACTGGGTATGGCGGGCTATCGACTGCGTCAATCCAGTTTTAGTAATTTGTGAATACAACTGTGTGTTCGGCAATGAGCATTCTCTGACGATCCCCTATACAATCGACTTCCAGCGCAGCCGTGCACACTATTCGCACCTCTACTTCGGTGCATCTTTGCCGGCATTGCGCGAACTGGCTGAAAGCAAAGGCTACAACTACGTTGGCTGTAACAGCAACGGTAACAACGCTTTTTTTGTAAGAAACTCACACGCGCATCGACTGCACCATTTGATTGGTTCAGCCGAATTTGTTCTTTCCAAGACTCGAGATTCGAGAGACGATCAAGGACGACTCAACTTTGTCAGCAGCGAAGAACGCCGCACCATAATTAAAGACATGCCGGTCCTCGACCTCAGCAGTCAGCGCGTCGTCCTGCTCGGAGACCTCAGCTAAATTTTACTGTTCGCTTTCGAGAAGTGCCAACACTTAAGCGATCTGTGCGTTTGCCGCCGCCCGAACTACTTCTGGAAATACGGGTCTTTGAGGATCGGCGACAACTCGGTCTGACGCGTGCCCTTTTGCAGTTCCACCTCATCGATAAGCAGTGAAGGTGTAACCACGGTGCTCAAATCGGGAGCGCCGCGAGAAAAGCCCATCGCCCCCATGCTGACCAGAGGATAGGGTTTGGTGTCGTTACCTGTGGCAACGATATCTCTCAAAACACGCATGGTTAGATTGGAAAACTGCGCGCCCCGCACCAGTTCTTCCTTCCCGTCCGCGACTGAGACTTTGTACAACAGTACAGGCGGTAGCAACCTGGCCTCAGATCCCGACGACATACTGGCAAACAAGGTCGAAAAAAGCATCTGTGGCTCGAGTGCCGCAGTGCCGAAATTCCATAGCCTGCGCGCTATGTAGACGTTCTTCAATCCGTTTTCTTTGCCGAGCTGCAATAGTTTGTTCTTCAGTTCTTGAGGAGTAGAACTGACAGAGGACAAGACATAAAGGTTTCTCGAAACACCCGAACCGCCAAAGCTGTGTCCGTTACTCTGTTTGATTTCGCGAGTCGGAGCGCGACTCATGCAAAATGTTTTGAGAATTCCTTTATCGATCAATGTAATTTTTTGCGCGCGCACGCCGTCGTCGTCTATATCATACGCAGAGGTAATCACCGCGGTGCCGACCTTCTTTGTCAGCGGATCGTCGACTACGGTAATGAAAGAAGGCATGACCTTAATGCCGATTTTGTCTTCGAACGGATTCTTGCTCATCTGGGCAAACGGATTGTTCTTATCGAGCGGCGCCGGAGAATGCCGCAGCTGAGGTTGCAGAATCTGCGAGATAAACTCCGCTGCCGCCGGTCCTTCAAACAGCATTGGCCCGCGATATTCTTCGTTGGTTGCTTTTGCCGCCGCCAGATTTGTAATACGTTGTGCCATGTCCCGAATTGATTTTTCTATCACCGCAGACGGTGGCAGGTCCTTGTCGGTGGCGCCGCTGAACATCTGTAGATCTGAAATTGCCATGCCGTCGTCAGCTTGAGCGGTAGCCATGGCGACCAGCACGCATTGTTGTTTCGGCGTGCGATTGGTAAACCCGTCGCTGTTGACGAACCAGCTCGTGTCAGCTTCCTGATCGAGGCTAACCAGGGATTTTTGAATGCGAGGATAATCACGAAAGATCAAGGAAAGTTTACGCGCCAGAGCGGTATCATGCGTGGTATCACTGCTGAGATGTGCCATAGGACCGATTGAGACGACTGGTTTCTCTTTAGACATTGAGTCCGGGCGTTCTTTGACGTTGTTTTCCTGGAGAAACGCCTTCTTGCCCTCTAGATCTTCAATCGCTTTTTTGTAAGCGCGATCGGTGTTCAGCCAGAGTTCATGCCGAATGGAGTCGTAGTTGTCGTCAACGGTAATATCCGCAGACGGCCCTCTGGAGGCTCCCAATGCGCCGTGGAACCCGCCAGACGAAAAATCTGAGCTGTCCAGCGAGTAGTCGCCTTCTCTGACGTCGACGGAAAGATTTCGAGTGACATTGCGATCGCTGCGATCGACCGAGCCAAAGGAGGCAGTGACACCAAAGGTTTCGTTTTGCCTGACAGCGTACGAAATGAAATACGGGCCCTTGTACTGATCGAGGTGCAGCCGGCTCATGGAGCGGCCCATCTCGTCTTTCATCGCTTTGAGGACGACATCGTCCTTGGCGCTGTCATTGCTGCCAGTCAAAAGCATAAGCGCCAGAATGGGAGCGATTAACTTCATGGTTTCGCCTCCGGCGTTTTTACTTGACCAGCTGTGTCTTCCTTTGCCGGTGTGCTGCCTTTGTCGAACAACGGGGCGGGCAAAAGCGGCGGTTTGTCCTGTGCTTTGCCTTGCAGTTCGACTTCAATCGTTCCTACCAGCAGACTGGGTGATGTGGCAGAAACCGGTACCCAGCCCGATTCCGCCCCGCAGGTGCCGTTGAATGTGTCATCATCATCGCCGGCGCAAATGATTCTCTCCAGCGATGCCAGCGGTGTGCCAACCAGATCGACGCCGCGCAAAAGCTCGTCAGGGCGCCCATCCGTATACACTTTCCACACCCGCAGAGGCAGAAGCTTAAATGACTGAGGCAGAAACGTTTGCGTCATCGTGAAGCCGCCGGCGATCTCGTCGAATATCAGTCCGTAAGGCTTTCCTTGTTTCTTCACCTCGGCGATCAGCTGCTCACGCAGTTGTTCATAAGGAACGCGTTTGCTGGAATCAACGATCAAGTTGCCCTGTCTCGCTACCGGCTCATGTCCCGGAGAACAGCGTCCATGACCGTTTGATTCGGAGAATCCTTTGATCGGCGAGCGTCCCATCAAGAAGCCTTTCAAAACACCATCGTCGACCAGGGTCACTTTTTGCGCGGGCACTCCCTCGTCATCAAATTTATAGTAGCCGTTGAGCGGCTTGGCACCAAAGCGTTCACGAGTCGGATCATCGGTCACTGTAATAAATGGAGGCATGATTTGCTCGCCGACTTTCTTCGCGAATGTGCGGCCTTCGTCTTCATCCTTTTGCCGATGCCCTTCGATGCGATGTCCAAAAATTTCGTGGAAGAACACTCCGGCAGCGCGATTACGTAAAATCGCCGGACCGGCATACGGCTCCGCCTTTGGTGCCGTGCGCAGTGCGCTGACGGATTCCGCAAGCTTGCGCACCATCTTCTCCAGCTTTGCGTCATCAGGCAGAGCATCGGGAGTGGTGGCCTCGACTCCATCGTACAACCACATTTTCATGCCATCATCGGCGATGGCCTCGGCCGTCGAAAACAGGCGATAGGAGAATTGCTCGTCTTGAATGTTCGTGCCTTCACTGGTAACGATGTACCTGCGTGTTCGAGTGGCAGTAAATTCGATACTAGAGTCTTGCACCCCCGGATAAGTTGCGTAGATCGCGGACATCTTGCGCAACCTGGCTTCCCAAGCCGCCCGATCTACCGAAAAATTCTGCCATTTGACGAGCGCTTGCGCAGGTTTTTCCAGAGAAAAATCGTTTGATGAGTCTTCCTCGGCTACTTTGACGTCTTTGTTCGCTTTTACCTGGCGATATTTTTTCTGCGCGTCCTTGAAGGCTGTGTCGGTGCGCAGCCACAGGCTGTGGCGGATGGCCGCCTCATCATCGTCAAGCGGGAACAGAGGCATGCCATAGTTGGAGAAGTTGAAACTGCCAGCACCGAACCCGCCGCCACGAATTTTGTGGGTGTTGTCGACCTTAGGGCTGCCGACTCGCAAGTCAAGGTCGAGGTGGCGCATGCGTTCAGTTCGGTTTTTGCTGCGAACACCGCCATATTCAGCTTGAATGTCGATGGTGTCGGTGTCGTACACTCTGTAAGCGAGGAAGTAAAGCGGGGCGTCGCCAGCGTTTTTAAGCTTGGAGAAAGAGCGATCCAGCTCTTTGCGCATCGCCTGAAGCAGAGGAGAACGCTCCGCCGA
>Ga0182024_10004486_pt1 | contig 32073 bp, 28 predicted proteins | sample P32metaG_FD_120480 | JGI IMG/M metagenome (GOLD analysis project Ga0182024, IMG submission 120480) | Permafrost microbial communities from Stordalen Mire, Sweden - P3-2 metaG (Illumina Assembly) | ecosystem: Environmental > Terrestrial > Soil > Wetlands > Permafrost | place: Sweden: Stordalen...
CACAACCAGATCGTCGCCAAGCCAGGCGCTTCGCTCGGGCTCTTCGGTAATATCTTTGTTAATTCCAAGTGGCTGATCCAGCGCCGCGCTGTAAACCGAAAGCTTCGGTTCGGTCGTCCAGACCACTACGCGATCGTTCCGCGCAAATCCCGCAACCGGCGCCAGCAGCGCATCGATCGCCGGCAGAACCGGGCCGTCCTTCGCGAACGGCTTTGGATAATTCCCATCCGCAGCCGGCTTCGGCGGCATCGGCAGCGCGAACGCCGGCAGCGTCGTCGCGTCGGCGCGATGCCCGGCCCGGCCGGCTTGCTTGGCAGCTTGCGCGAACGACATTCCCGCCGGCAGTTCGGTCCCGTCGAACAGGCGAATGGTCTTCTGCAACTTCGCGTCGCTCTGTTCGGCGCTGACCGCGGCAAGAAGCCGAGCGGCGGTTCGCGAGTCGGTTCGCGCCAGCGCCTCGGCCACCATCGCTCGATCCGAAGCGCGGAAATCGCGATCGAAATACATATCGAGCAGCACGTGCCGGGCAAGTTGCGGCTCGCCCGCCTGCTCAAAGGCGTCGGCCCCCGCGAGCATCGCCGAGCCGGCAACGCTGGAATTCGGATACGCTTGCGCGACCTCGAGCAATTGCTGCGGGTCTTTGGCGTCTTTGGCTTTTTCCAATGCCGCCGCTGCTTCGGCTTCAAATTTCTGATAGAGCGACGGATCTGCCTTGATCAGCTTCGCGATGCTCTGTCGGGCGACGCGATCGGCAGAGACGGGTGTTTGCGATGCCTCGTCGGGCAGCACCACCGCTCGCCATTGCGCATCGGAAAGAATCTGCTGGAAGCGCTCGACGGCCGCCGCCGGGTCCGACTTGAGCTGATCGAACGCCGCCCGCGACAGGCGATAGTGAACCTGCTGTTCGGGCGAATATGCCGCGGCGCCGGCGCGATCGTACAGAGCCGTCACGCGATCGCGGCCATCGGTGGTCTCGTCGTTTCGCAGCTTCTGGGCAAAGTTCAGCGCGTCATTGAAGATGCGATCGCGCACTTCGCCCTGCGCGATCGGCGGGCCGCCGGCGCGGGCGATGGCTTCGTCGAGCTTCGTCAGCGACGTCGGATAATCCCCCGCGGCGTAGGTCACCTCGGCATAGCGCAGCCGCGGCTCGGGAGCGTTCGGATACTGCGCGACTTCCATATCAAGCCGATGCTTGGCCGCGGTCAAATCCGTGTAAACGTCAATGTGTTCAGCGCCGGCGACGATCGCATGATCGCCGGTCACCACCAGGTTCCCCGGCCCTTCGTCATCACCCCACACGCGCGGATAGGCCGGGTATTCCTTTACCGCCGCGCCGTTGTTGATGTTCACCATGTACATCCGCTCATCGAGCGCGACGTACAGCGTATCTCGCGTTAGGAACGGCCGGCCGCAAAGGTCGCCCTTGTAGTCCTCTTCCCAATAGAGCATCGTCTCGTCGTTGTAGTGGTCGCCGTCGTATTTGCGCCAGTTGACGGCCACGATTGACCTGCCCCCGCCGATCAGCAGCATGTCGCCGTTGACGCCGATCAGCGTGTCGAGATTCATCTGCTGAAGATCATCGCTGCGAAGCCGCTGGGACAGATCGTCCAGGTCGATCTGCTTCACGGTCGCGCCACTGACGGCGTCATAAATCAGCAGGTGCTTTCCCTCCAGCGGCAGCGTGAAAACCAGTCCCTGCGAGATGATCACCGGATTGAACGTCCACGGCTTATTCGAGTTGGGCTGCACCGACCCGTTTTGCAGCATCATCGGATTGAACGCGACGTTGGTCGCCTGGTCGCCCCGGTGATAGGTGCTGAGCCACGCGATTGACCCGCTGTAGAGATCCACGGCGGCAACCACTCCGCGATTGCTCTGCACGTAGGCCAGGCCGTTGGCGTAGGCCAGGTGCGAATCGTTCGGCGAAAAGGTGATGCCGAATCCGTTGTTGAACGCCAGCGGATTCATCCCGGTGGTCATCGCGCTGGCGACATTTGTCGACCAGCGCAGCGTGCCGTCATTGATGTTGAAGCAGAGCACGTAGCAATCTTCAAACCCCGCCTGCTTGCTGGCGGTGGCCGCGATGAGCACGTTGTCGCCGACGACAAGCGGCGATCCGCCAAATTGCAACCCGCGCAGCGACTCCACCTTGAGTTGCTGGGCGTTAACCTGCCAGTTCAGCCGTCCGGTCTGCCGATCGACGCACACCAGGGTCCCGGCCGCAAGGGCCATCGGCGCGATGCGCGTCATTGAGGGTTCAGCCCGGCCCATGATGCCAAGAATCGCGTGATCAGTCGCAGTCAGCGTGAGTTGTCGCAAGCGCACCGGTTCGCCCGCGCCGTTGAATTTAAATGAGCCGGAGTGATCGGCCCCGTTGGTCTTGATCCAGCCCGGCAGGGGCACGCCGCTTTCGAGGTTCACGCCGTAGATGCGTTGGCCGTCCTGGAAGAACATCTCGCCGCGATCGACGACAGGAACAACGCCGAGCGTCCCGCCGGTTTTGACCGCTTCTTTGTAGAGCGCTTCCTGCTGCTGCCCCGGCGCGCCAACGGAAAACGCGGGCCGTGACATTTCGATGCTGTACAGATGCGCCCCCGGCGTCCCGCTGGCGACCGCTATATGATTGCGCGTCGCGTCGCCACCGAACGTGCTGTACGAATCGCTCTGGTTCCCGCCGGATGCGGTGCTCACCGGCTGCTTCAGCTCTTCGGCCAGCGCGTCGGCCAGAACCGCGTCGCGGCCGCGTACCAGCGCCCGCGCCTGCGGAAATTGCCGCTGAAGCTCGACGAGCCGGGCATGGGCGGCGGCATCTTCGCGGCTCAGATGCAGCGCGATCGCGCCGCGAAACAAAATGGCCGGACGATCGTCACCCAACCCGGGATGGCTTGACAGCAACTTCTCCCCGATCGAGACGACGGCGCGAAATTCCCCTTGCTCCAGATTCAAATCCATCAGCCGGATGCCGGCGTTCTTTCCGGCCTGCGTCACGAAATATCGCGAGAAAACCTGGTGCAGCGTGTGAAGATCGCCCGGCTTGGCGCTGTCGAGCAGTGCCTGCGCCTGCGTCTCATAGCGCCCGCGATAAACCTCCAGCCCCTCGGCGGGCCAGCGCGACAGGTGCTGCATGACCAGGTCTTCGACGCTGCGAAAAAGCCGATGCGTATCCGTGCTTTCGGCGCTGACGACTTTGCCGGTGTATTTTGGGTCGGTCAGCACTTCCTGATAAAGATCCGCCGACTTATTCCATTCCTTGAGCCGCTCCATTTTCTCGGCCAGAGCCAGCCGCTCCATCGCTAATGAGCTTTCGGGAACGAAGATCCCCTCGGTCGCGTCCTTCGGTTCCGGCGCGTTTTGATCCACTCCCGGCAGCAGGCGCATTTGCGCTGCCCCAAGCGTTGCTGCTGCAAGAATGCCGCAACTGGTCAATCCGCGGATCAGCAACTTGCGCAACGCAGCCATGGACAACTCCTGCGATTTTTGAATCAAAACCCCAGCGCGATCGATTCGCTACTGTGCGGACTCAAAATACTTCTTCCAGATCGGCCCCAGCGCCAAGATCTGCTCGGCGGCGATCCGTTTCTTGTCGCTCCAGATCGCCAGCTTCAGCGCATTCAGCGCCGGAGACGCTTTCAGCGCCTCAGGCGCCTCGGCAATCTTCCGCAGCGATCGGCGGATCAGGTTCACCGCATTGTCCGACGCGCTTTGCAGGTTGGCAATGATCTCTTTCATAAGCTCCGCCGGATCAACCGGACCGTCTTTCCTGGCCGGCGGCCGCCAGCAGTCATAATCCGTCACCAGCGCGATCAGCGCATAACCGATCTCGGCTTCCCGCGCCAGCTTCGCTTCGGGCATGCAGGTCATGCCGATCAGGTCGCCGCCCCATAGACGGTGCATCAAACTCTCGGCCCGCGTCGAAAACGCCGGCCCCTCCATCGCGACGTAGCAGCCGCGATTGTGCGTCTTGAAGCCGATATCCGCGACCGCGCCCTGCTCAATAAGAATCTGACGTAGAATCGGATCAAAAGGTTCCGCGAATTCCACGTGCACCGCGGCATGATCGAAAAACGTCGCCGGCCGGCGCGTCTTGTCGATAATCTGCTCCGGAATCACCAGATCGCGCGGCTTAAACTCCTCCCGCAAGCTTCCCACCGCCCCCGAAGCGATGATGTGCGTGACGCCCAGTGTCTTGAGCGCGAAAATATTCGCCCGGTAAGGCACCTGCGACGGATTAAACAAATGCCCCGCCCCATGCCGCGAAAGAAAGCAGACGGGAACGCCTTCGATGTGCGTTTCGGTGATGACATCGCTCGGCTTCCCAAACGGCGTATCGATCTCATGCCGATGCCCGTCGGTCTGCGACCGCAACAGCTCGCCCAACCCCGACCCGCCGATTAACCCAACTTTGATGTCGTCGCTCATAATTTCTCATGCCGAGCGTAGAGGGGCTGATGGCGCGGGGCAAGAGGAAACTCACCGTGTGAACTCACCTGATCAATCAACTGTATTCCCGATGAAGAACCAATGAGTCGGAACTCCATTTTTGTCATGGATCACCAAGGCGAAACTATTCCCGCGATCGAGCTGGTCATTTAGCGCGTGGATGGCGTTTTCCACCTGAGCGTGCGTTGGCTTTTCGCTGCCAGTCAAGCGAGCCACCTCGTCGGTCGGAAGGATGCGAGTGATATGCGGGCCGCCGGTCGCGTTGATGTCCGTGACATCCAGAATGCTTCCAAGTCCCTCGCCGGCATCCAGGACTTGTCGAAGAATCGCGAGTTGCTCAAGCGGATCACTGGGCGTCGGCCCCGCGGCGACTCGTTCTACATTTTTCAACGCGTTGGTATAGATTTCGACAAGCCCGAAACGGTCGCCACTGTTTTCTTCCTGACGAAGCGCGGCCGTGGCCTGCTCGCGCCATGTCTCAAGGTCTCTATCAAAGTTAAATGTCGCTTGGAAAAGTCCCACCTGAAGCTGATGGAGCGCAGCCTTAGCATCCGGCTGCCATGGCACTTCGTGGAACCAAGGCATTGCGCCCATTTCAATTCCTCGATCGGACAGTTCCGTTACGAATGTCGAGCGTAGAGGGCCGGGTGGCGCGGGGCAAGGAGAAAGTCGGCATGTCGTGGCGACGAACGAATCTTATGCCTCGGATGGCCAAGTTGTCGTGAGAGAATGTTTGACCGAATATCGCAAAAATGATATATTGAGGGCCAGGAGGGACTTATTTGCCGCGGATCAACGTCTTGATCTTCGCAGAAGCGGTTGGTTCAAGCCCGCTGCTAATCTGGTTGGATGATCTGCGTCAGGTGCCTTCAAGAGCAAGAGACAAGTGCATCGCGAAAATCGAACGTTTGGCCGAGCAAGGCCATGAGCTTCGGCGACCGGATGCCGACTATTTGCGTGACGCGATCTATGAATTGAGGATTCGGCTTGGTCATGTGAACTATCGGATTCTGTATTTCTTTCACGAGCAGCAGGCGGTGCTTACGCACGGGTTCACGAAGGAGAGTGCCGTTCCGGATCGGGAGATTGATTTGGCAATAACGCGCAGAAAACAGTTTGTGAAAAACCCGCGCCGGCACACGTTGTTGGAGTAAGGGTCATGGCCAGCAAGAACAAAACTTCAAACGCGGTCGCAATTATGCACCGGCGCTACGTCAAGGACGATCCGCACCGAAAAGCATCGCTTCAGGCCGAGCGGCTCAATGCGGAAGTGGCGAGTCTGATTTATAATCTTCGCAAACACGCCGGACTGAGTCAGGTCGAGCTTGCCCGGATGGTCGGCACAACGCAGTCGGTCATCAGTCGATTGGAAGACGCTGATTACGACGGCCATTCGTTGTCGATGCTGAGTCGCATTGCTTCCGCCCTCGATCAGAAATTGACAGTGGCCATGACACCGCAAGCCGATGTCGCTCGTGATTCTGTACGAGCCGGCAAATGAACGGGCGGGCAATCATAAGCGCCAGGCGAGCGAGCCGATCTTCCGGCCGCGCCGGCTGGATGGTCCGACGACGCGGGCCGCCGACTAGCTCAATCCCGGCTCGGGCTTCCCAACAACGCTCCAAAACCGCGTCCCCACGCGGCGTCGCGCTGATTCGCCTGGGATCGCGAGTAAGTATCGGTCACCGGCGACGTCATTGGCTTCGCAAACCCATGATCAGATCGCGAACCGAGCAATCGCGGTTTACCCTTAGAAACCGCCGCGCTTGCAACGCCAATTCACGCTCAGAGAAATGATAAGTCCGATCCTGCGACAGGATCACGTTGTCGTGGAGCTGGCCGGCCTCGCGGGGAAGTTCTTCCGTCCAATCGTTCCCGAGACAATCCGTCGTGACGTCGTACAGCCTCCCCGCAAATCGCGCCAGGCCGGCGTAGGTTTCGTCGTCGGGTTCAGCAATAAAGGCATAGACGCATCGGCAGACACTTTCGGCGTCGACATCGGCACCGAAGTTGTCCAACAGTTTAGCAACGTCGATGACATGCATGTCGTGCGACAGCGAAAGATCGATTAGCCAGGTCGGAGGCACATCGATCGCCTTGATGCAAGAGTCGGCCCAGCGAATGATGTCCGTGCGGTCGATGAGACCCATCATGTCGCACTTTTTCAGCGTCGCGGCAATAAGTGATCGTGACGGTTCTTCTGACACAGGGGCAACTATAGGCCTCAACCTGACGACGATTCTTTGGGAGTAGAAATGGGGGCGCAAGATTTCTTCTGTCAAATTCTTCGTTCCAACAATTTGCCGCAGCGGGCGACCGATCCAGTAGATTACCCAGCAGAATTCCGTGGGAGAAAAAGGGTTGAGCCTAAAAGACAAAAGGCTCCCGACCCTATCCGCTCCATTCGCGTCGTTATCACGCAATCAAAAATGCGTGGCTCGCAAGCGCCTCGAGCAATTTGTGAACATACTCATCGGCCCGATCTTCAATCGATCGCGCGACGCTCCCCTCCGATGACGCGGCGGTCGGCGTCCTTTTCATCCAATCAATGATCGCGGAAACGATCTGCTCAACGGTATGTTGCCCATCCAGAAGGCCAAGCACCAATCGCGATGGCTCGCCGAGGCGCACCGATTCAAGCCGGCAGTTCACCACCTGGCTTTCTGCGCGGGCGCGCAGCCGGGCATACGGGCTGGCGACGGGCTTCGGGGCGATCGTCGTGATGTAGCTCGGCGGTGACGCCGTCAGCTCAATCACGCCGCGGATGCACGCGTTGAGGATTCGCGTGTGAAGATTCGATTCTTCGAGCGCGTCGCGCGCGATTGAGGCTGCCGCCAACCGCGAGCGGGCTGAATCAAGCAGCGATTGAAACGAAATCGGCAGCGGCCAGCTTTCGCTGAGCGTGACCAGCGCCGCTTTCATCAGCGGATCACTGGTTTTGAAAGCGAGTTTCGCGGGGCCGGTGAATTCGACGGCGACGTCGGGCGCGAGATCGGCTACGCCAGCCGGCGGGTCAGCGGCGCTCGCGATGAACAGTGATTCAACTGCCCGGGCCTGAAGTGAATCTGCCAGTTCGACATCCGCATGGCAAAGCAGCGTCTGGCGGAACATCCGATTTCGAAGGAAATCCATGTATTGCTCCATGTGGAGCAGGTCTGGGGAGATCCGCCGAAGCGTCTTTTCGATCTCCGGGCCGAATCGTCCGGGAATCATCGCGCCGATTTGCGCCTCGGCGAGATATTGCAGATCCTTCGCGGCGGCGCGCTCAACAAACTGATGGAAGTAGAGCGGCTCGTTAAACTCTTCAAGATGCTCGTGCAGCAGATACGAATCGGGCACCCGGCCAAGCAGTGCCAGTTCCTGGCGAATCAGCGCGCCGTAACCGCCGTCCGCGACAACGGCCGGTTGGCCGTCGCTTGTGGCTCTGCTGTTCTCGGTTGAAGCGGCCAGGAACGCCACCAACTCGCGCGCCAAACGAATCCGTTCGACGGGATCATCGATCGACTGCGTGTGATACCAGAGCATTTCGCGAATCGCGCCGCGCGCGTGCCAGCCGGGATAGGCGTTGTAACTTACGTAAGCGACGCCGTGCGCCGAAAGATTCGCCGAGCAGATTTCGAGGATTTTGTCCTGCACCTCCGGCGGCACCCACGAATAAACGCCGTGTACGAGGATGTAGTCGAACTCACCCAGATCGTCGCCGACGTCCAGGATGCTCATCGCGCGCAGATCAACATTAGAGAGATTCAGCTCCCGCGCGGTGCGGCTTGCGTCATCAATCTGGCGGGAGGACAAATCGATGCCGACAAATCGGCTTTGTGGATATGCCAGCGCCAGCGGAATGACATTCCCGCCGCTGGCGCAGCCGAGCTCGAGAACGCGGCAGCGCGCCGGCAAAGCCGGGTTCATGCCGAAAAGCTTCGGAATGGCCGCCAGTCGATCCGGGCGCGTCTGCGGAAACGCGCAAACTGAATAGGGCACGGCGTCGTAGGTGCTCGCAACAGCCGGCTCGGCCGACGCCGGCGTCGCGTCGGCCGATGTTTCGCTGACGATTCCCATGGCCCGTCAGAATCAGGGCGATCTTACGTAGCCGTCGTTCCCACCGGGCCTGTCCCAACCGTCGTCGGCGGCGGTTGAAGAATATCGGCCACGATCGTGTCGGCTTCCGTAACCGCCCCTTGCACCGACGCCTGGATGGCCGGGTCCGGTGGAAGGAACTTGATAAACGCTTCATCCAGCTGAATCTTAAAATAGTCGATCGTCGCTGCCGCCCCTTTGTCGAGCGTGACATCCAGGTTCAAGCTGATCAGGTTGTTTTCCAGATCGGTAAACGAGGCGTCAAGCAATACGTCGGTCAGCACGACCTTGAACGATCCGCCGCTGCCCGGCGCCAGGTTCTGCAACGTCGTCAACAGGCCGTCGGCATCGGCTTGTAAGCGCTGAACCGCTGGGAGAAGAAGGTTCACGCTATCCGTTGCCGACACACCGGTGACGCCAATCAGCGCATCGATCTTGACGAACTCATCGCTGATGGCCGTTTGATATTTCGCTTGCACGGCGGGTAACAAACTGCCCGTGATCAGCGCCGCGTCGAGGCCGCCGAATAAGTTGTTGATCTTGATGAACTCTTCGGTGAGCGCGGCAACATCGACTGTGTTTGTGCTGCCTGCTATGGGCGCCGCGAGTTTTTGAATCACGATCTCGTCGGTCACCAGCGGGTCGGTTGCTCCCGGCTGGCCGATCGCGCCATTAATTTCGGCTACCAGACAAGGGTCCGGGGGCGCCGGAGCGCCAACCGCCGCGGGAGTGACACTCAGCAGCACGCGCTCGCCCAGCGTTTCGATCGCCGGGAGACACCGCCGCCGGACCGGCTTTGCCTTGGAAGGGTCGATTGCCGGCAACCGCACAAAGTTCCGGGGCGTAAGCCATTTCCACGAGTCAGCCATAACTTGCCTCCAGTCTAAAGTTCCAAGTTAAAGCACGTTCAATGCTGCGAAATTCCATCGTTGAGATGAATGCCTGCTCAGCCACTCCTCCAACCTTCACGTTATCAATCGGAATCGGCAGAGCAAGCAATTAATAGGGCGGATTTAACAAAACTTGCGTGAAGAAAAAGCAAAATTTGGATTGAACGCAGTGCGTCCGACTGCACACATTAGTGGTTTGTTGCCCGCTGCCCTAAATGCGGCAACCTCCTGGTCCTGAAGAACGATCCGGCGGTTCAGCCGCCAGCGGCAGCCAGCAAGACGCCGGCAGCGGCGCCCAAGGCGCAAGCCGTCGCGGCGCGAACGGCGACGACCGCGGCTAAATCTCCCCCCATTGCAGCGTCGGCTCCCGTCGCGGTCGCTGCGCCGGCCGAGGAATTATCAGGCGGCGGCGATTCATTCGACGCGCTCTACGACCTGGCCGACGAGGACCTCGCGGGCAAGCCCGTGGCTGAAGCGCCGCGCTGCCCGCAGTGCCGCGCCGCCATGGGCGACGGCGCGGTCCTGTGCGTCAAGTGCGGATACGACACCCGTACCGGCAAGAAACTCACGACCGAAGCCGTCGCCAAGTCCGGCAAGGCCAAGCCGGTCGTGCCCGGCAAGAAGCCCGTCGAAGATCGAATGGCGCCCCAGGGATCGCTGATCGTCGGCGTCGTGCTCTGCACCTTGTTCGGGCTCGGCGTGGCCGCAATCTGGTTCGGGGTCGCCAAAGCCACAGGTCTCGGGCTTCCCCTCATCGGCTGTCTCACCGGCGCCGCCTGCGGCGCGGGAATGCACATCGGCCAGAAGGGAACCAGCGACATTGGCGGCATCATCGCCGCCGCCATCACCTTCGGCTCGATCCTCGCCGCCAAGCTCGCTGTGGTCTACCTGGTGCTTCTACCCCTCGCGCAGTCGCTCGACGATGAACAGACGTTCAAGATATTGATGGTGTCTACATTGGTGCGTCCATCGAGCCTGATCTCCCTCGTCGTTGGCATGGGCGTCGCCTGGCGCACCGCCAGCGGATCGATGTCCGGTTGATCCCGCGTCATAGGCGCGACGCGATCGCCACGCGAAGATAGCTTCGATGCAGCGCAAGCGACGCCGCCCGAAGCAGAAGCGGATTGTCATCATCGCCGGACCGAATGGGGCGGGGAAGACGACCTACGCCCGAAAGTTTCTGCCGATGGAGGGTGAGCAACCCGACTTCATCAATGCGGATCTTATTGCTCTGGGGCTTTCGCCGTTTGCCCCGGAAAGGGAGGCTTTTCAAGCGGGGAAAATCATGCTTGGAATGATTGCCGCCAAGGCAAAGATCGGGCAATCCTTCGCGTTCGAAACAACCTTGAGTGGATTAAGTTATGCAAGGCACATCTCACGTTGGAAAGCAGACGGATATCACGTGAAGCTGGTTTTCTTGAGGCTGCCCTCCGCGGAACTTGCAATCGCGCGCGTTGAATCGCGTGTCGCGCAAGGCGGCCACGCCGTGCCTGAACCGGTGATCCGACGACGATTTGATGCGGGGCTGCGAAATTTCGACATCATTTATCGTAAGATCGTCAGCAGTTGGAGCGTTTACGATAACGCGGGACAAACGCCGAAGCTGCTTGAGAGCGGTGAGAATCCATGAAGCCGAAAACGCGCGCGAAAGATCCTGAAATCCGAAAGTCTTTAACCGCGCTTCGCCGTGCGGCGGCGGACGCTCGCAAACTCTCCGAAGCCACCGGAACCCCGTTCTACATCTGGCGAGATGGCCGCGTCGTGAACCTGAATCCCAAGGGCCGGCTCAAGCCGGCGCGGAAGCGCTAGTGACCCCTCGGCAGTCACTTCGGGGACGAACGAGACTCGCACTGCGGCACTATCTGTAGCTTCGCATGATGCGGGAACCAATTATTGCAAAAAAAGTATATCAAGATCGGGAGATTGATCTGGCAATAACGCATAGAAATCAGTTCGTGAAAAACCCGCGGCGTCACACGTTGCTGGAGTAAGGACGATGGTTAGCAAGAATAAAACTTCCAACGCGGTCACAATTCTGCATCGGCGTTACATTTAGGACGATCCGCAACGAAAAGCGTCGCTCCAGGCCGAGCGGCTTAACGCGGAAGTCGCGAGCCTGATTTGCAATCTCCGCAAACAGGCAGGGCTAAGTCAGTCAGATGGAGCTTGCCAGGATCGTTGGCACTCCGCAGTCAGCTATCAGTCGCCTGGAAGATGCCGACTATAAAGGGCATTCGCTGACGATGCCCGGTCGAATCGCCTTGGCGCTGGATCAGAAACTGTCCGCTTCTCTTACGGCCAAACTCCGATCCGCGCAGCAAAAAACCCCGCCCGATCGCGGGGTTTTAGTGCGGCCGACAGGAATCGAACCTGCACGTCTTGTGGACACAAGAACCTGAATCTTGCGCGTCTGCCAATTCCGCCACGGCCGCTTAATTCGCGCGGGCATCTTAGGGGTGTGTGCATCGTGTTTCAAGCGAGGGCGCCGCCCGGCGGCTTGATCACCAATCCCTGCCCGGTCGGCAGCTCCAGAATCGGCACGCCACGCGCGGTCATGAATTTGTATTGCGAGATGGTTTGATTTCGGTTGCAGATCCATCCGAAGTCGTCGAGCACAATGACTCCGCTCGGCGAGACCCGGTCGTACAGCGTTTCCAGCGCCAACATCTCGGCGGGTTCGGAATTCATGTCGATGTGCAGATACGCGATCTGCGCCGGGCAGGCCTCGGCGAAGGTTTGCGGCACCGTGCCGGGAATGATCCGCACATTGGGATACGCCTCAAATGTCTTGCGGACCGCGGCCAGATTCTCCGGTTGCTGATCCGGGCTGCTGGTTCGGCCCCAGATCCGCAGTTCATCGGCCGTGGCAACTTCCTTTGGCGGCCCACAAAACGTGTCATACAGATAGAACGTCCGCGACAGTTTGGCGAAGTCGAGATATTTGCAGAGCACCGCCGATGAGAATCCGCGGAGCACGCCGCACTCGACAAAATCGCCGGGAACTTTCAGCGCCTGCTTGGCGGCCCACGCCAGCACGTGCAGCCGCCAGACCAGGCTGTCCTCCTGCTGCGTCTGCACGGTGGATTTGAAGGAATCTAGGAAACGCCGATCCTGCATGAACGCCATGTTCTTGCCGAGGGCGATCAACATGTCGGCAGCGAACAGGCTCGTCGGATACAGCTCGCGCAACGTTGCGAGCACGCTGTTCATCTTGTGGGCGTCTTCAGGTTCGATCCAGTAAAACATGCGGCTCAGCGAATTGTAAACCTGCATCACATGCAACGCTACGCGGCCGACTGCAGCTTCCCCGCGTTCGACGGCTCATCGCGCGGGCTTCACCGCATACACCTTCACGCTAGCCGCGAATTCGTTCACGTCGTATCGATCGAGTACGGCGGTCAGCCCCTCGTGGACGCTGGCTTCGGATTCCGCGCTTCCGCAGCAACTGCTGCCGCAGCACGACTGATCGACGATCGGCAGCTCAGTCGACTTCTCCATCGGGGGCGAGCAACACGCCGATTGCCCGTCAACGTTCCGATACGCGTTAAGATCCGCGCCCGTATCGACCACGTGCACCGCATCAAACCCGACGGCACGCAGCCCCGTCTCGTAATCGCCAATGCTGATTGCTCCGGCGATGCAACCGACAAACGCCATCAGATCGCGAGCCAGGTCATCAGGAAGAGCTTGCTTTAATGCGATGTCGCTGACGGCCACGCGCCCGCCGGGCTTTAGCACGCGAAACATCTCGCGGAAAACCGCGCTCTTGTCGGGCGCCAGGTTAATCACGCAATTGGAGATGATGCAATCGGTTGATTGATCAGGAAGCGGCAGCTTGTCGATGCTGGCTTCGTGGAATTCGACATTGGCAAGGTTTGATTCCGTGGCGTTCTTTCTTGCTCGCAGAATCATCTCCGGCGTCATGTCAATGCCGATCGCTTTGCCAGTCGGCCCGACTTTCTGTGCGGCGAGAAACACATCAAGTCCGCCGCCCGAGCCCAGATCGACGACGACCTCGCCCGCCTTTAGTGATGCCGTGGCTGTTGGATTCCCGCACGATAAGCCCATGTTGGCGTCGGCGGGGATCGAGTTAAGTTCGTTGGTCGAGTATCCAAAGGCCTCGGCGATTCTTCGCACGCCCTCGTCGCGCGTTGAGAGCGCGCTTGCCGCGACCTGCCCATACTTCTCCTGCACGATCTTTTGAATCGGCTTGTTCATAAGCTTGCTCCAGATTCGATAACGACTGCTTCTGCGCGCAAATCACGATCGGCGCGCATCGCTTTCCACAAGGGCACGGAAGCTGCGGCTCCGAGGAATGGAGCCGTCAGGTAAACCCAAATCGCGTGAAGGTTCCCGCTGATCAGCGCCGGCGCCAGAGAGCGAACGGGGTTCATCGAAGCCCCGCAAATGGGCCCGGCGAAAAGCGCCTCGAGCGCAATCACGCCGCCGACGGCGATGCCCGCCATCGTGCCCACTTCCTTTGATCCGCTTGAGACGCAAAGGATCACAAACATCAGCATTGCGGTGAGAATTGCCTCGAGGCCGAAGGACTGCCACGCCGAGCCGGCGGGCAAAGTCGCGCCGAGCGACGCATGATTCCCGAAGAGCAGCAGAAGCGCGCCGCTCGCGAGAATTCCGCCGGCAAGCTGACTGGCGATATAGGGCAGCACACACCGGCCAGAGAGTCTCCGCGCGAGGAAGAAGCCCACGGTTACCGCTGGATTGAAATGGGCTCCCGAAACGTCGCCGAGCGCGTAGATCAGCGCCATCACGATGAAGCCGAAGGTGAGCGAGATTCCCACGTGCGTGACGGCGCCGCCGGTGACGGAATCAATGACGACCGCTCCAGTGCCCGCGAAGACCAGGCAGAATGTGCCAATTGCTTCAGCGACGTACTTTCTCATTGAGGTTTCCCAGCGCTCGCCGCGACCTGGATGAATTCGCCAAGCCGGGCAACGAAATGCTGAATCTCATCCCGCACCCGGCGGTAATGGCCGAGCGCTTCTTCTTCGGTCTTCGCGTCTTTGGCCAGGCGCGGCGGATCGTCGAAGCCAACATGAAGGACTTTGACTTTTCCCGGAAACAGCGGACACGCCTCATGCGCTTGATCGCAGACGGTGATCACGTAGTCGAAGGGGATGTCTTTGAGTTCATCGACATGCTTCGAGCGATGCCCACTGATATCGACGCCGGCTTCGTTCATCACCTTCACGGCACGAGCGTTCATCCCGTGCGGATCAACGCCGGCTGAATAGGCATTGACGGCATCTCCCTGAAGTTTCATCGCCCACCCCTCGGCCATTTGGCTTCGACAGGAATTGCCGGTGCACAGAAACAGCACGTTTAGTTTTTCGTCAGCGATCTTGGGCATATCCGCTTATCCGAATATTGTTATCGAAAAAAATCACCCGCAGCAGGGGCCGGTGGACTTGTCGCTGCATTTACCCAGCAGCCTGGCGTCCCTGGCCAGTTCGGGAACGTCATTGAAGCAGCACGACAAACATTCCAGGAGCTTCCGATGAAACGCGCTCTTGCCCGCCGCCAACTCGTAGTACATCCAGAACCCATCTTTGCGCGAGGTGACCAGCCCCGCCTTGCGGAGGTACGCCAGGTGCCGCGAAACCTTCGGCTGCGGGACATCCAGCACGCGAACCAGGTCGCAGACGCACAGTTCGCCGGCGCCAAGGAGATTCAGGATGCGTAAGCGGGTGCGATCCGAGAAGGCTCGGAACATGCGATCGACAGACGGTGGGGCCGCAAGTTTTGGCATATTCGCCTAAGCAAATATACCTTGCCTTCGCGATCAGGTCAATTCCGTGCTTTCCTGCTCGTCAGACTCGTGGCCGGCGTTAACTCGCTTCGATCAGAACTTTCCGAACGAAGATATCGCACGTAACATGAGTATGAATGGCCGGTAAAGCCAAGCCCAACGTCGAGCCGCACATCAGCAACCGCCGGGCGCTGCATGATTACTTCATCACGCACAAGCTCGAGTGCGGCATCGCGCTCATGGGCAGCGAAGTGAAAAGCCTGCGAGCCGGCAAGGCGCAGTTGCAGGAATCGTTCGCCCGGGTTGAGGGCGGGCAGCTCATTCTTTACGGTTGCCACATCGATCCGTATGAGAACGCGACGATCACGAGCCACGAGCCGCTGCGCTCGCGAAAACTGCTGGCCCACAAGCGCGAGATCCTGCGGCTCCAAAGCGCAACCGCCGAACGCGGCACCACCATCGTCCCGTTGTCCATCTATTTCAAAGGCGGCCGTGCGAAAGTCGAAATCGGCGTCGGCGTCGGCAAGCAGCAATACGACAAGCGCCAAAGCATCAAAAAACGCGAGATGGATCGTGAGATTCGCAAGGCCACGAGCCACCGCAGATAAGTGAAACCGCCAATACAATTGAACCACTGCTGATTTGTTCGAGGAAGGATCCTTTAAGTATGTCGGGAGCTGATAAGCCCAGTTCGAATGTTCCGGCTGAGCCGGCTGGTTTGGATTTTGTGCGCCGGATCGTCGAAGACGACAACCAGACCGGCAAGTGGGGCGGCCGCGTGGCCACGCGATTCCCGCCGGAGCCCAACGGCTACCTGCACATCGGCCACGCCAAGAGCATCTGCCTGAACTTCGGCATCGCCGAGGAATACGGCGGCTTGTGCAATCTGCGCTACGACGACACCAACCCCGCCAAGGAAGAAGAGGAATACGTCCGCTCCATCGAGGACGACGTCAAATGGCTCGGCTTCAAGTGGGGCGGCAAATACTGGGCGAGCGATTACTTCCAGACCATGTACGACTACGGCGTCGAGCTGATCAAAAAGGGCAAGGCGTATGTCGACGACCTGACCGCCGAGCAAATCCACCAGCATCGCGGCACATTCACGCGCCCGGGAACCGAAAGCCCGTTTCGCAATCGGCCAATCGCCGAAAGCCTCGACCTCTTCGACCGCATGCGCCGCGGCGAATTCCCCGACGGCTCCAAGACCCTCCGCGCCAAGATCGACATGGCGTCGCCAAACCTAAACCTGCGCGACCCGGTCATGTACCGCATCCTGCATGAGTCGCATCACAACACCGGCGACAAGTGGTGCATCTATCCCATGTACGACTGGGCGCATGGCTTCGAAGACTCCGTCGAGAAAATCACCCACTCGATCTGCACATTGGAATTTGAAAATCATCGCCCGCTATATGACTGGTTCATCGATGTCGTGAACGAGGGCCGGCCGAAGGAAACGCAGATCTGGCATCCGCAGCAGATCGAATTCGCCCGACTGAACCTCACGTACACGATGCTCAGCAAGCGAAACCTCCTGCAGCTTGTGACTGAGGGCGTCGTCGATGGCTGGGACGACCCGCGCATGCCCACCATCAGTGGCTTCCGTCGCAAAGGCTACACGCCGGAGGCGGTGCGGGCGTTCTGCAAACATATTGGCGTCAATAAATTCAACAGCACCGTCGAAATCCAGGTGCTCGAGAACTTCCTCCGCGATGATCTGAACAAGCGCGCCCCGCGCACGATGGCAGTGCTGCGACCGCTGAAGCTGGTCATCACCGATTACCCTGAAGGGCAGACCGAACAACTCGACGCCGTCAACAATCCCGAGGACCCGACGACCGGCTCGCGCAAGGTGCCATTCTCGCGCGAGATTTACATCGAGCGAGATGATTTTGCCGAAATCCCGCCGCCCAAGTACTTCCGTTTGTACCCTGGGAATGAGGTGCGGCTGCGATACGCGTACTTCGTCAAATGCACGAACGTCTTCAAGGACGAATCGGGCAACATCACCGAAATCCACTGCACCTACGACCCCGCCACCCGCGGCGGCGACAGCCCCGACGGCCGCAAGGTGAAGGGCACCATCCACTGGGTCGACGCCAGTCACGCGGTCGACGCCGAGGTGCGTTTGTACGATCACCTGTTCTCCAATCCCGATCCGATGGATGTTCCGGAAGGAAAGGATTGGAAGGTCAATCTCAATCCGAATTCACTGCAAGTGATTTCGCATGCGAAGGTAGAGCCGGCCATGAAAGAAGTGGTCGCCGGCTCAAGCTACCAATTCGAACGCACCGGTTATTTCTGCGTAGACAGAGATTCAACCCCCGGCAGGCCGGTGTTTAATCGATCGGTGTCGCTGAAAGAGAGCTGGTCGAAGGAGCAGCAGAAGGGGAAGAAATAGTTTTCACATTGGGGTCGGAATGACATCACAATCATAAAGCTGTGGAGATGTCGCGTTGGATTGCAACTGGCCAACTTAAGCTTCATTGTTTCACGACGGTCGCGAGAGCCGGCTGGAAAATGAACTATCGTCGGCGCACGAGTAGTGACACGGCTGCAATCAGCACAATCGAAATACTTGTAGGTTCCGGCACGTTAGACGCAACCCATTCGATGGAGTCGAAAGCGCTCGCATTGGAATCGTATGAAAAGCCATATACGTCGCCACTAGCGTCAGTGCTCAACGCATAAGAATCGGCGAAATTTGAGGGAAGCAGCACTCCCAGGTTTACTGCAGACGCGGCGCTTCCGCTCCAGACCATTGCCATGTCGTTGTACTCGATTGACGGATTCACGGCGTAACCGACCTGTAGTCCATTACCAACTCCGTAGGCAATGGAAAGCTCATAACCCGCGGGATGAAGATCGACCGCTGAAGCGGCGGTGCCGCTCCAGAGATATGCATGATAATTCCCGGCGAGTACATATCCAACTTGTTGACTGCCATCGGTGGCGTAGGCTACCGATCCGAACTCGCCGGCGGGATTCAGGTTAATGACGGATCCAGCGCTCCCTGTCCATAGCAACGCGCTGTAATAGCTGGGAAGCGTGCCTCCCGTCCCAAAGCCGACTTCTTGTCCGCCGCCGACACCGTAAGCAACCGCATTGGTCGCTCCACCAGGCGTGAGATCAATCGCAGAAGCGGCGGTTCCGTTCCAGAGTATCGCATGGCTATTCCCATTTGCATCAAGTGCTCTACCGGCTTGATAAGCGCCGCTAACACTGTAAGCTACAGATGAGGTCATATTCGAGGGATGGAGATCGACTACGCTTGTACTACTGCCCTGCCAGAGCAGCGCGTGACCCGGACCATTATAGACTAATATTCCGTCGCCAACTTGGGATTGGCCATCAGTTGCGAGCGCTCCCGTAGCATAGTAACCGCTGCTTTGTGAGCTGAGAGAGATTGGAGATCCAGAAGCGTCATAGGCTACTGCTTGACTCGTTCCAGCCCCAACAATCTGCCCCTGAAAATCGAAAACGCTCTGAAACAAACCAGACGGATAGTAAGGGTTAGGTATCGAATAAAGAACCTTTGGCGTGTAGATCACATCTGCATGGAGAGGCGTCTGGCAAGCGAAAAGACAAAGCAACACGCCAAGTGCAGAAAAACCCTTCCCGCAAGTTTCCATTGTTCCCTCCTCAAATTGCTGTTTGCCGTTTACCTTCCCGCTTTTGGCGAACGAACCCTCACAATCATAACAAATTATCGAGGAGCAAAGTTGTTATTGCAACGAGAAAATCGCTGCCGCGCCGCCGCACTTCGGGCACACGCCGCTGGCGATACCAGTGAGACGAAATACGCAGTTCGCACGGACGCCTCGTTCGATTCGCGAACGTCGTCGCCACTGAATCCACCCGAAGATCGGGATCGGCACGAAGCACAGCACAAGATCAGCCAGACCGGCAAGCTCCACCAACCCCCAAAGCGTAACCGCGATCTCGTCGTTATACTCCGCCCACGCCGGCCGCAATGCCCTGGTGATTCCGAGCGATGCTCGTGACTCAATCGATCGTCGTCATCGGTAGTGGCCCTTTCCCTTCATTCTGCGAAGCCATGGAGAAATCTCATGCGATTTGTCGCGTTGGTTCTTGCCGTAATCACGTTTTTGTTCGCTCCGCTGCTGCTGACATCCTCGGCTCATGCCGAAGGGGATGACGGCAAGCTGCGCATTCTGGTGTTTGGCGCGCATCCGGATGACGCGGAATACGGCGCCGGCGGCGTGGCCGCCAAGTGGGCGAAGCTGGGGCACCACGTGAAGCTGGTTTCGGTGACCAACGGCGACATCGGGCACTGGCAGATGGCGGGCGGGCCGCTGGCCGAACGCCGGCTTGGCGAGGTAAAGAAAGCCGACGCGATCCTCGGCGTCGAAACCCAGGTGCTCGACATTCACGACGGGGAACTGGTCCCCTCGCTGGAAAACCGGCAGAAGCTCATCCGCATCATTCGCCAGTGGAAAGCCGATGTCGTCATCGCCCATCGGCCGTGGGATTATCACCCGGATCATCGCTACGTCGGCGTGCTCGTCCAGGACGCCGCGTACATGGTGACGGTGCCGTTCGTGTGCAGCGACGTGCCGCCGCTGAAGCGAAACCCGCTGTTCCTTTATTCCAGTGACGGGTTCAGGAAGCCTTATCCGTTCGAGGGGGACATCGTCGTGTCGGTGGATGACGTGTTTGATCAGAAGCTGACCGCGATTCACGAGCTGGCATCGCAGCATTACGAAGGGGGAGCCAACGGCAGCGAGGAGTACGAGAAGAGTGTGCCGCCGGCCAGCGACGAAGCCGGTCGCAAGGCGTGGCTTCGCGAGCGGTGGGCGGGTCGCCAGAGCGGCCTGGCCAACCGATTCCGCAACGCGCTGCTCAAGCGATATGGCGCCGAGAAGGGGGCGGCGGTGAAGTACGCCGAGGCCTTTGAAATCTGCGAGTACGGCCGGCAACCCAGCGAAGATGAGATCAAAAAGCTGTTCCCATTTTTTCCATGATTGAGCCAAATGGCACTACTCGCCTTTCACTTTCATCTGGCCCAGGCAATTCCCCGGTTCTGCGTCGCCGAAGAGTCCGGGCACGGCTTTTCCACCCGGAAGCGTGCGCGGCGCATTGATGCCAGTGCCGTTGGCGTCGGTGCGGAACGTCTTGCCGGGCTGGACTTATACGGGGACGCGATCGGGACGCAGCTAGTTATAAATACTAGATGCGTCCCCGTATAAGTCCGCTAGTTATAAATACTAGATGCGTCCCCGTATAAGTCCATCCCCGTATAAGTCCAGCCCCGTATAAGTCCTGAGCGGAACTGCTTTCTCAGTTCTGGATCAAACGGCAATTCTAACTCGATCATGATCGCGGACTCTACCACGGGGCGTACTTGCTCGCGCGCGTTCTAATCAGTCGTCTACGAGCCGAATCGTTCGGTCGCTGAGCGAGGCGGCTCCAACCCGTATGATCCTTGATACGATGCTTCCAATGGCAAAACGCGCGGCGACTCGCCGTTACTCTTATGACGAGGCCTTTGCCGGCCCACAGAACATTCTCATCCTTACTGCGATTCGTGCAGAGAGCGTGGGAATCGCCCAGAACATGAGGGACAAGCGTGCATACGGCATCGCCTTCCCCATGGACTTTGGCGTGCCTGGATGGACGATCAAGCTCCGCGAAATCGGTATTAAAGCAAGGGGTCTGGAATCCATCAAGGTTCCCGACGGCTGCAAGCTCATCATCATGGCGGGACTAGCCGGCGGACTAGATCCGTCACTTCACATTGGCGACGTGATCGTCGCGACCGCGCCGCGGTGGCTCGACGTTCCGACGACCTTTGCGCGACGCGACATCGCGACAACATCAGCGCCGATCATGGCGCCGGTGGCTAAAGCGCGGCTCTTTGCCCAAACTCAAGCGTCGGCAGTCGACATGGAAACCTCGATCGTTCGCAAGTGGGCGATAAACAAGGGAATCGATTTCATGGGCATCCGCGCGATCAGTGATACCGCCGATGACGCAATCGAACCGAGGGTGATGCGGCTGGTCGACACTTACGGCCGTCCCAGAATCGTTGAGATCGTGCTCTACCTTCTGGGCAACCCGCTTCGAATTCGCCAGCTCATCAAGCTGGGGCGAAACTCGAAGCGGGCTGCCCGGAATCTGGGGGAGGCGGTTCGTCAGATTATCGAGCGGCTTCCGTCAGATAGTGATTGATCGGTGCATTCGCGATCGAAGATCGGAAGGAATCGCTTCGCGATCTGTTGAATCAACCAGCGCTCGGCTACGCGCCTCGCGGCTAAGCGGGCGCGGAGAGGAAAACCGTCAAAAACATTGAAAATCTTCCGAATTCGACGAATTCCTCCCGAGCCCGTTTAGCCGCGAGGCGCATAGCCGAGCGCGTTTGCGGACAACCCTTGCGCTCCTTGTTCACTTCCCCCTGCGTACTATCGAGCAGCTTCCGCCAACTCACGATTGATCGACTCAGCCGGGGTGATGTCGATGGTCAGCTTCTCGGTTCCGCGCAGGATCTCGATCGGGATCGAGACATGGACCTTTTCGTCGGTCAGCAGCCGCTGCAGATCATCAATCGACCTGACCGGCTTGCCATCCAGGGCGACGATCAGATCCCCCTCCGCCAGACCCGATCGGCTCGCGGGGGTATTGGGTTCCATGCCGACGATCAGCACGCCGGTCTCGACTTCCAGCTTGTGGAATCGCACTAGCCGGCGGTGCAGCGGGACGTTCTGCCCGGCGATGCCGATGTAGCTTCGCGTGATGCGGCCATCGCGAATCAATCGTGCCGCGACGAACTGCGCCGTCGCCGCGGGGATCGCAAAACAGATTCCCTGCGCCGCGGGAATGATCGCGGTATTCACGCCGACGACCCGGCCCTGCGAATCCACCAGCGGGCCGCCGGAGTTTCCGGGGTTCAAAGCGGCGTCGGTCTGGATCACGTTGTCGATCAGTCGGCCCGCGTTGCTGCGGAATGATCGCGCCAGGTTGCTGACCACACCGGCGGTGACCGTGTATTGGAACCCGTACGGGTTGCCAATCGCGATGACGAGCTGGCCGACCTGAATCTTCTGCGAGTCGCCAAACTCCGCGATCGGCAGGCCTTGTGCCTCAATATTAATGACGGCCAAATCCGTCTCCGGATCATCGCCAACCAGATGCGCGTCAAACTGCCGACCATCGGCCAGCGTCACCCGAATCGAATCAGCCCCATGCACCACGTGGCTGTTGGTCAGGATGAGCCCGTCAGGCGTAAAGACGAACCCCGACCCGCTTCCGCCGCCCGGCTGCCGCCGGCGCGAGTTGGCCGGCACGTTCTGCTTCACCTCGATGTAAACCACCGTCGGGCTCGCCCGTCGCGCGGCCGTCACCACGGCCTTTGAATACGCGTCCAGTAACGCCGTATCATCGACGGACGGTGCCGGGGCCGGCGTCTCGATCGTCGGCGCGTTCTCATTGTTCACTAGTTCAATAATTCGGTTCATAAGAATCTCCACCCAATCATACGCACGGAGTCAAGTGAAAGTGCGACGGCGGGGGGATGGGAAAGTTGCCACCTGGCTTGGCGATGGGTGAATCGGCGGCGGGCAACGCCCGCCCATCGGCTGAGTAATGGCTGAAACAGGCCATTCACACTCGGCACCCACAGGCGGAGGCACACAATGCGGAACCGATTCACAATCGCGGCGGCGGCTCTAGCCGCGGCTCTCACGCTCGGCACAACCTGGGCGCTTGCTCACGACACCCCCGGCATCATGGACGGCTCGCCCACGCTGCCGAAATCGGACGACGCCGCGGTCGAGCGGGCCGCGACGGAGATGGCCCACGCCGCCCAGAATTTCTGGAATGGGCTGACTCCCGAGCTTCAAGCCAAGGCGGCGTTTCAATTCGACGACAAGGAACGCTTCAATTGGCATTTCATCCCGCGCGAACGCAAAGGGATCACCTGGAATGACATGACCTCCGGCCAGCAGGCGCTGGCTCACGCGTTCCTGGCCAGCGGGCTATCGAATCGCGGCTACCAGCAAGCCGAGACGATCATGAGCCTGGATCAGGTCCTCAAGGATATGGAGAACGGCAACCCGCGTCGCGATCCGGGGAATTACGCGTTCAGCGTCTTCGGCACGCCCGCCGAGCACGCGACGTGGGGCTGGCGGGTCGAGGGGCATCACCTGTCGCTGAACTTCACGATCGTGAATGGCCGAGCCGTGGCGGGCCCCGTCTTCTTCGGCGACAACCCCGCCGAGGTGCGCCAAGGCCCGCGCAAGGGCCTGCGCGTGCTGGCGGTTGAAGAAGATTTAGGCATGGAACTGGTGCATTCGCTGACAGATGATCAGAAGAAGACGGCGATGATGAGTGAGAAATCGCCAACGGAGATTGTCACGAGCAACTCCCGCACCGCCGACCCGGGCCCACCGGTCGGCATCGCCGAATCCGATTTAACCCCCGAGCAGCAGAAGCTGCTGATCACGCTCATCGAGCACTACGCGTATCGCTTGCGTCCGGAGCTGGCCGACGACGATCTGGCCCGAATCGACAAAGCCGGCGTCGCAAACGTGAAGTTCGCCTGGGCCGGCGCTACCGAGATGGGCAAGGGCCACTACTACCGCATCCACGGCCCCACATTCCTGGTCGAGTTCGACAACACCCAAAACGGCGCCAACCACATCCACACCGTCTGGCGCGACCATGGCAACGACTGGGGTGAAGATTTGCTGAAAGAGCACTACCAGACCAGCGTGCATGGAGACCATCCGGATCATTGAGCGGGGAAGATGCTCTATTAGCCACCTAACGAACTCTGCATCTGCCTTGCCACTAATGGCCGCCGCTGTTACGGTGCGGGGTATGGGGCAATGTCCAGACGCGGTCAAGCGGCTCATCGATCAATTCAAACAGCAGGCGGATCAACTTCGCTCTCCAGATTACAACGAGACGCAGATTCGGGTCGATTACATTAACCCGCTGTTTCGCGAGCTTGGGTGGGACGTTGACAATCGCCTAGGCTATGCGGAGCAGTATCGCGAAGTCGTCCACGAAGATCGAATCAAGGTAGGTGGGGCGACAAAGGCACCGGATTATTCGTTCCGTATTGGCGGCATCCGCAAGTTTTTCCTCGAAGCCAAGAAGCCTCACGTTAACATCAAAGAGAATTGGGAACCCGCCTATCAACTTCGTCGATACGCATGGAGCGCCAAGCTTGAGGTGTCGCTCCTGACTGATTTCGAAGAGCTTGCAATCTACGACTGTCGCATCCGGCCTAAACCGATGGAGAAGCCCTCCGTCGCACGCAGAGAATATATCTCTTATACCGAATATCCGGATCGATGGGATTTCATCGAGGGAACGTTCAGTAAGCGGGCTATCCTCACAGGAGAGTTCGACCGGTACTGCGCGACAAAGAAAGGCCGAGGCGCACAGGAATTCGATGACGCATTTCTCGCAGAGATTGAGGATTGGCGTAAGAAACTCGCCTCGAATATCGCGCTGCGCAACGAATCAGTCGACGAGCCGGCATTAAATTTCGCGGTACAGCGGATCATCGATCGAATCATTTTCCTGCGCATCTGCGAGGATCGTGGCGTCGAGCCAGTCGGACATTTACAGCATCTTCTGAATGGCGAGAAAACATATAGCCGCCTGACAACCCTATTCGGTGAGGCCGACGTCCGATATAATTCCGGCCTCTTTCATTTCAAAAAAGAAGCTGGGCGCGATGAAAGTCCAGACGAACTTACACCCGGCTTGGAAGTGGACGACGCGACCCTAAAAGCGATCCTCCGCCGACTTTATTACCCGGAAAGCCCATACGAGTTCTCGGTGGTATCGGCCGACATCCTTGGTAGCGTCTATGAGCGATTCCTCGGCTCAGTCATTGAATTGACCGCTGGTCATCGGGCAAAGATTGAGCCTAAGCCCGAAGTGCGCAAAGCCGGCGGGGTATATTACACGCCAACTTACATCGTTGACTATATCGTAAAACAAACAATCGGCACGCTGCTTGAAGGTCTGACACCTAAGAAAGTTGCCAATCTAAGAATACTCGATCCAGCGTGTGGTTCTGGCTCGTTCCTGCTGGGAGCATATCAATACCTGCTAGATTGGTACCTAAAATGGTACGTGACCGATGGCACCGAAAAGCACGCTAAGGGTAAAAATGCCACTATTCGACCGGCCGATAAACCATCCTTTATTGCCCCCACCCAGAATGCCGGCGCCGCACTTGACTCCGACCCTTTGCTTGGTCACTGGGCTCTTACCACCGGCGAGCGCAAACGCATTTTGCTTGACCACGTTTATGGTGTGGATATCGACTATCAAGCCGTCGAGGTCACTAAGCTTTCGCTCTTATTGCGATCCCTGGAAGGCGAGACACGCGAGTCATTACGAGCGCAATTAACGTTTTTTAGGGAACGTGCATTGCCCGATTTAGGGCGCAATATCCTTTGTGGCAATAGCTTAATCGGTACAGATATCATGGCTACCGACATATGGGCTGAAATGAGCAAAGAGGAGCGGCGAAAGGCAAATCCATTCGACATCGAGCGAGCATTTCCTCGGGTCTTCAAACAGGGGGGATTCGATGCGGTTATCGGGAATCCTCCATACGGATACATGATTCCCGGACACGAGCAAGCATACCATCGGGAGCGGTTTCGGTATCAAAACTACCAGCTTGATAACTACCAACTCTTCATAGAGCGAGCGCTCATCGCGTTGTTAAGAACCCCCGGAAGGTTTGGAATGATCATCCCGAATCCTTGGCTGACAAACATCAAGCAACGTGCATTGCGGGAACTTGTCGTTACTCATTCGTCCGTCGATGAAATTGCGCATTTCAGTTTTGCGGTCTTCTCGCGCGTGACAGTTGATACGGAGATCGTCCTACTCTCTAAGCCCCGAAATAAGGGTCATAGTGTCTTGGCGCGTTTTGTCGACACGCCGGAGCAACTTCGAGTGGGCGGTGGGCGGCGAATTCCTCACGAGCAAGACAGATGGGTTCAATCTCCCGGCGATGTCATAAACCTTTCGGTAGACGAGACTTCACGCGAGCTGGCGGAAAAGATTGCAAGTGGGTCTCGGCGAGCGGATGAGTTGCTTGCCATTAATGTTGGAATTAAGCCCTATCAGGTCGGTAAGGGAAACCCACGGCAATCGCAAAAAACTGTGAAGACGCGTCCGTTCGACGCGGACGCGAAGGTCGATTCCACGTACAGGATCTGTTTGCGAGGCAGCGACATATCCCGATACCTTATCGCAGTCGACGCGACGCGATTTCTGAGCTACGGGCCTTGGCTAGCAGAGCCTAGACCGGCCGCGAACTTTGATGCGCCGGAGAAGATTTTTATGAGGCAAACCGGCGATCGTCTTGTTGCGGCATTGGACGGAGACGCGCGAATTTGCCTAAACAATATGCACGTGCTGGTCCCGCTTCATGCAAAGCCAAGGATTGAGTTCCTGCTAGCGCTACTCAATAGCCGTGTTTTGAACTGGTACTATCAGACTATTAATCCAGAACGCGGGGAGGCGCTCGCTGAAGTCAAGCGGACGCATGTTGCCGGGTTACCACTGCGAACGGACACGAGAGACGGCAATCAACTTAAAATCGGCAGGTATGGCCGAGAAATGGTTTCACTTTCAGCCGCTGAATTCGCAGCAAAGAATCCGCGGGAGAAAGAGCGGCTACGTCGTCAGATCGAGGCGACGGATCGCCAGATCGATCGACTCGTCTATGAGCTCTACGGGTTAACCGAACAAGAAATTCAAATTGTCGAGGCCGCAACAGCAGGAACGTGATCCGACGCGGATGCGATATAACGCGTGGAGCCTGTTCGACTGGATCGAGTTCCCTATGAGTATAGTTATCTGCCTTGACTATCCCCGAACAAACCCGTCGATCCGCAGGAGCATTTGCCATGGACGTATTCCGGCTTGGCATGATTTTGTTTGTTGCCGCAATCGGCTGGTTTGCCTGCCGCGCGTTCGCGGTGGAACTGGTACACGATGGCAAGCCCATGTCCTCGATCGTTCTGCCAAAGCATCCTTCCGCAGTTGAGTCGTACGCCGCGGTGGAACTGCAATACCACATTGAAGCATCGACGGGAGCTCGGCTGCAAGTCGTGAGCGAGGGCGGCGAATTGCCGGCCGGTGCCCATGTCTATCTTGGCAACTGTTCGGCTGCTCAACTTGCGAAGATCGATGCTTCGGCGCTGCCGGGCAACAGCTACATCATCAAGACCGTTTCCGGTGATCTGTTCATCGCCGGCAAAGACTCTCGCGGCGATCCGCTCGATCTGGATACGCACGAGGGCACGCTTTTCGGCGTTTATGATTTGCTCGAAAGCGAGCTGCACGTTCGCTGGCTTTGGCCGGGCAAGCTCGGCGAGGTGATTCCGCGACAGGCGAGTTTGAATCTTGCGCCAGCCGACGCGACGGTGCGGCCGTTGCTCTGGTTCAAGCAGTGGCGGGGCGGAAGCTCGAAGGGGGAGCGCATCTGGCTCAAACGCCAGCGATTCGGACGGAGCGTTCAGCCGGCTTACGGACACTCGTTCGGCAAATACTGGTCGCGATTCGGCACGGCGCACCCGGAGTTTTTCGCGATGCTGCCCGATGGCACGCGCCGGCTTGATCCGACCGCCGACTCCAGCCCCGATTACGAGCACATGTGCGTATCAGAGCCGCGGCTTTGGGCGCAAATCATCGCCGACTGGAAGTCGCGCGGCGCGCCGGAGTTTCTGAACGTCTGCGAAGATGACGGCTGGGCGGGGTGTGCCTGCGATCGGTGCCTGTCGTGGGATCAGCCCGATCCGGACAATCCTGTTCCATTCGATCAGCGGTTGCAGGCGGCGCGGAAAGCGTTTGATAACGGCCGGGATTGGCAGCTTCAGCTCGGGTCGTTGTCGGATCGTTACGCGCGGTTTTGGCAGGCCGTTGCCGACGGCGCCGCGAAGATTCGGCCGGATGTGAAGGTTGTCAGCTACGTATATGACAATTATCGCAAGCCGCCGCTAAAAGCGATGCTGAGCCAGAACGTCCTGTGCGGCGTCGTGCCGCAGGAATCGATCTTTGGCTACAGCCAAACGGATTCGGCGGTTTTTCGGCACGACTGGAGCGGCTGGGAAAAGACCGGCGGCGCGCTGTTCCTGCGGCCCAATTACACGCTGCAGGCGCAGAACTTTCCCGTGTTCTACGCCCACACGCTTGGCGAAGATCTGAAGTTTGCGTTGGCGCACGGCCTGAAGGGCACCGATTTCGATTCGCTCACCAGCAAATACGCGACGCAGGGGCCGACGCTTTACACCATTGCGACGGTTCTCAATCATCCGAATGCATCCGTCGACCAGACCGTCGATGATTTCTATGACGCGTTCGGTCCGGCGAAGGATTCCGTGAAGCACTATTTCCAGCTTTTGGAGTCGATCTACCCGCAATATTCGGCCGAGGAGCAGGCGGCGCGCATCAAGGCCAAGCGAAAGTATGGCGCCGGGCTGTATGGGCCGTATTACCTGCTGGCGGACGACATGTACACGCCGAAGATCATGAGCGAAGCGTGGAATATTCTTGACAAAGCTCGCACAGATAGCGCAGCCGACCCGGCGAGCGCCGCCCGCGTGGATTGGCTGCGAAAAGGGCTCGAGCATACGGATCTGGTTCTTGTCGCGCAGCGCGCTTACGAACACGCCATCGACACCGGCGATAAATCCGACTTTCAGAAAGCCCGCGCGGCACTGAAGGATTTTCGCGATGCGAACCGAGCGTATGACGAAGCCAACTTCGCCGGACTGACGGGCAACGAATCGGCGTGGGATAAGCACCTCCATTAAATCCGACGCTGCTACTTCTTCTTCGGAATCACCTGAATCAGGACGGTTCCGCCGGCATTGCGCGAGATACGCACGTGGATGATCAGCGAATTCGCGTCGAGGTTGGCCGGCGCGGTCGTCGGCGCCAAGAATACCCCGTTCGCGCGCGATACTTCTGACCCAACCCTCACGCAGCAGATCCAGCGGGATGAATTTCCGCCAAATTCCTGTAAGGCCTACCTTCCCCCGCCGTAACCCTCCCAGAACCAGCTATCGAGACCGCAAATCTCAGAAATCAAACGGAGAAAACATGTCCCACCCCACTTTCGAATCTCTTGAAAACCGCCGGCTTTACAGCGCCTCGGTCGGCACCCTCCGCGATACCCTCACCGCCAGCGACACAGGGTAACTCACGCACGCACAATGCAACCTTGGGCCGCGCTATAACCTCCCAATCCTTTTGTAGTCTCTGTCGATCTTGCCTCCGTGTCTCAGGTTCCATCGCCGGAAGGATCAGACCAATTGTGGTGGCCGGCTTCGGCGATGTGGCAGCATCTGGAGCTTAGAAGACCATGAACTTCCGTCGCACAAACCTCAACGGGACCCATCAGACACGCAATTCGGCACGGACTGGCCGCCGGCTGCAAGCCGCCGCGGCGCCGCCAGTCGAAATGCTTGAATCGCGCACGATGTTTACAGCGGTTTTTAACTCGGACTTCGGCGCCGAAACCCTCAAGGGAGATGGGGGGCAGCGCCTTACCCATCCCGAGGTCGTACTGGTTTTTTGGGGGAAGTATTGGGGCTCGGCATCCTCCGCCAATGCCACCTCGGTTTACAACGCGGTAAAGAAAGAACTCGGCACTGACTTTCTTTCCGTGACGAAACAATACGGAACCAGCGGGTCAGCCACCCTTTCAACAAGTGTGGGCTACATCAGCAGCAATCCCACGAACCGGGGATTTGATGGGGGGGACATCGACAACGTCGTTAACCAGGCAATCAGCAAAGGTCAAGTTCCATCGCTGCCCACAAACGGAGCGATTTACGAAGTGATTACTCCGCCGGGCATTGCTTCATCCAGTTCTGGCGCGAGTGGCTTTAACGATGAAAAATCGAACACAGTCGAAACGTGGATCAGTAGCGGCGGCAAATCAGGATTGAGCATAGACAACGTGACGTTGGTGCTCAGCCATGAAACCGCGGAAAGCATGACCGATCCGGGCGGAAACGGAATTGAGTTTAACCCGAGCTCCAGCGACCCGGTCGGCGGCAGCGGCAATCAGATCGGCGACTATGAAGGCAACTCTTACACGTTCCGCGAATCCAACGGCATCCTGGTGCAACCGCTTTGGTCGGCCCACGATAATTCCTGGGATGTTGGCGACGGCAATAAACAGAACTTCTATATCGACCCTGTCTGGCATGGCAGCAAATTCACCGGTACCTACGGGTTGACACTTCAGGGAGGTCAGGTGGACGGGGGTTACAACCCCAATACCTATAGCCTTTCCATCGGCGTCGACAAGGCAACGGGGTCAGCCGATGAAAAAGCGACCCTCAACGGCGAGAGCGAATACTTCGACCAGGGGAAGCTCAATTACCTCACAATTAACTTTGACTCCCGGGGCACCCTGGACGAGGCCAACATCGACGGTGTCGTCGCCAGTTCACCGGTTTTCATAAACGCTTACAACTCGGGCGTGGCCAACATCGGCTGGGGGGGCACGACGCAGAACATCTTTAGTTCCGTCACGATCAATGATGTGCAGGCTACATTCATTGATGATTCCAAGGACAGCCGAACGGGGCTGTCCGGAACAATCTCAAAAACCTCCGTCACGGGCTTCGGCTTGCCGGGCGGAGTCGCGATCAATTACAATGAGTATAATCGTGCGGGAACCTCACTGAGCGTGTATGGCGGCACGGGCGCCAACACCGATCTTGTCACCGGAACGTCGGCCACTTATGGGGTTAACCTTAACCCCGGCACTGACGGGGCCTCCACCGTTAATGTGAGGGGGACGACCGCGCCGCTGACGATCGACGGCGGCGGGCAAAACGACACCTTCATCATCGGGAGCCTTGCCCCCAGTTTCGGAACCGGCGGGACGCTGAGCAATATCGGCGGCGCCATTAACATACAAGAGACAGGCTTGTTGAGTACGCTGGGCCTGGACGATTCCGGCGATTCCAAGACCCGCACGGCAGTCCTGAACGCTGACCAATTCGGCGGCCCTGGCTTGGGCTACGTCAACTTCTGGGGAACTGAACTGGCCGACGTGACCGTGTTCGGGGGCAAAATGAGCAATGTCCTAAAAGTGTCGGGAACCCTCCCCTACAAGGACTATATCTACAACTTTACGATCAAGAACTCGTGACATGGCCGAATCCGACTCGCCGCTGCAACGCAACGGCGATCGGCAACACGGGCAATTGATCTTTCAGTTATCTCTTATCATGTTTTGGGTGTCTATCTTTCCCAGTTTAACGCCGGACGGAGTGAACTAAGGGTAATCCAGTGGGAACGCAAGAATCGGCGAGGATCGGGTCAAGCTCGCGCGGGGCAGGGCGGATGGTAAGATTCGGCGATGGCAAAGAAACCCAAGATGCTGCACGAAGTGATAGCGCACGTGCTGGCGTCGCAGCCGAACAAGATGGCATCGACCGCATTCATCAGCCGGCAAATTGCCCGGCAGAAGCTCTGGGCTCGGCCGCAGGATGGGGAGTTTCCCGATGCGTTCCAGATCCGCCTGCGCGTGCGGAGCAAGCGCTATCGGCATCTGTTTGAGATGCCGGACGATCTGACGGTTCGAATGAAATGAAGGTCCGACCGAAGGGTCGCACACATGACGGGCTGCCAGCTCGGTTAAGGCCGGCGAGCCGAAGCTGACGTCAACGGTTGAATTGGTGGAAATGGGGCATAAGTAGTCGACGGAGAGGTGCTCATGCGATTCCCCGCGGCGTTCTTCGCTGTCGCTGTCGTGCTGGCTATCAGTGCAGCATGCTTTGCTGGCGAGATTGATAGCCCGTACTACACAAGCTGGGCGGCATGCAAACCCGGAACGTCAGTGACGTTTCGCTGCACGAGTAAGAGCGCCAA
>Ga0182024_10004487_pt1 | contig 32066 bp, 25 predicted proteins | sample P32metaG_FD_120480 | JGI IMG/M metagenome (GOLD analysis project Ga0182024, IMG submission 120480) | Permafrost microbial communities from Stordalen Mire, Sweden - P3-2 metaG (Illumina Assembly) | ecosystem: Environmental > Terrestrial > Soil > Wetlands > Permafrost | place: Sweden: Stordalen...
AATCGTGGTTCTCTGGGACGATTGGGGCGGCTTCTACGATCACGTTCCCCCCCCGTGCCTGTACAAGTCGCAATGCCGCGACAATCAAGGCGGCTTAGGATTCCGCGTACCGATGATCATCGTCTCGCCCTACGTGAAGGCGCACGTCGAGCATACGCAGTACGAGTTCGGCAGCATTCTGAAGTACATTGAAGACAACTGGGACCTGGGGTCGCTCGGCACGACCGACCAGCGCGCCACGAGCATCGGAAACGTCTTTAACTATGATCAGAAGCCGCGCAAGTTCAAAGTGATCCCGGAAGCCCTTCCGCTATCGTTCTTCTTGCATCAGAAGCCGACGGGCGCACCACCCGATACCGAATAGCTCGTGAAGCCGCTGGCCTTTGCTGCCGCTGCTCTCATCCTCGGTGCGTGCAGCGGCGGAACATCGCAGGGCATGCCGAGCGAGCCTGCGGTGCGGCCGCAGCCGGGATCGCACTCGCCGATCTCGCACATCGTCCTCATCGTTCAGGAGAACCGGACCTTCAACAATCTTTTCGCCACGTTCCCCGGAACCGTCGGTACGACGACCGGCAAAGAGCTCGTCGGCAGTAAGGTCGAGTCAATTAATCTCACCAAAGAACCGCTCGAGTCCCCGAGGACGCTTCGCCACAACTACGGCGGCTATAAGACCGCCTATAACGGAGGCGAGATGGATGCCTTCAATCTGATCCGCTCTGAAACCAGGGGTCAGTACGAAGGCGCTCTTCCATACGAATACGTCGACCCCACGGACGTCGCGTCCTATTGGGCTATCGCAACCGATTACGCGATTGCGGACCACATGTTCACGACCCAAGGTAGCTCCAGCTTTCCAGCCCACCAGGATCTGATCCGCGGCGGTACCGCCATCGATCCCACGGAGAGCCTCATCGACGACCCCGACAAGACGCCGTGGGGTTGCCCCGCGCCCCCCGGCACGACGACCGAGCTCATTACGACCAAGCTGAAATATTTGACGCATGGGCCGCCTCCGTGCACGTCGGATTTTCCCTCATCGGGAAGCTACGAGACGCTGCAAGAGTTGCTGGATGCCAAACACGTCTCGTGGAAATACTACACGCCGGCGTATGAGCGCAATACCGGCGCGATGTGGAACGCGTTCATTGTCATCGCTTCAGTCTTCAATAATAAGACGGAGTGGAATGCCCACATCTCGCAGCCCGAAACGAACATCTTTACCGATATCTCCAACGGCGGGCTGCCGTCAATGTCGTGGGTGATCCCCGACGGCTTCAACTCCGATCATTCCGGCTACAAATCCGACACCGGGCCTTCCTGGGTGGCAAGCGTCGTGAACGCGATCGGTGAGAGCTCGTACTGGAACTCCACGGCAATCGTTATCGTATGGGACGACTGGGGCGGTTTCTACGACGAAGTCAAGCCGCCGAAACCCGACAATCAGGGCGGTCCAGGCCTCCGCGTGCCGATGCTGATCGTCTCACCCTACGTCGGGCAGAACGAAATATCACACAAAACGTTCGAGTTCGGAAGCATCGTCCGATTCATCGAAGATACCTGGAATCTGGGACGCCTCGGAACCACCGACGAGACGACGAAAAGCATCGCCTCGATGTTCGATTTCAACCAGTCGCCGCGGTCCTTTATCAAAATTCCGTCGAGCCATTCGAAGGCGTTCTTCCTTCACCAAAAGCCGTCCGGCTTGCCGGTCGACGACGAGTAGTCATTGCTCGTCGGGGATTTGACCGTCGTTGGCTTGGCGCAGGAAGAAATCCGGTCCCTTCGGCGCTTTGATCGGAACGAACGTGCGCGGCTTCTGCGAGAAATCGAAACAATCGGCCGCCGGAGAGGTCGCACGGGTGTCGGCCTGGCTCAGCTGAGCTAGGCCAAACAAATCTTCCGCAAAGCGTAAAACGCTCGCCGTTTCGTACGGTGCGTGCGAGACGTAGTTTTGCTTTGCATACGCGGAGATCACGATGAGCGGAACGCGGAAACCCAGACTGTCGTAATCCTTAAACGGCGGCGGCACGGGGTCGTAGGTGCCCCCCCAATCGTCCCACTGAACGAAGACTGCCGTCGAATCCCAGAACTTGCTCTCGCCCACCGCGTTCACCAGTGAAGTCACCCACGACGGCCCAAGGCCGCCGCCGCAGGCCAGATGGTCGGAGTCTGGACAGAGCGGCGTGATCCACGTGAAGCTCGCGAGCTTGCCCGCTTTGATGTCGCGCAAGAAGCGCCTCTGCGGCGTGATGATGTCTTTCTTCCAATCGGGTCCGTTGAAGATGTGCTTGACGGCCTGATATCCCGACCAATAACCGCCTAACGGCCGCGTGTAACTGCTCGTGTAGAAGCGCCACGGGAGGCCGGCGCCGTCGAGTTCGTCGCCCAGCGTCTGATAACGGAAACACGGGACTTGGTCGGGGCCGTAGGTGCGCTTGTGCGTGAGCGTCTGGACCGGGTCGTTAGGCCCGCCCTCACAGCCCCACGGGCCGCCGGGCACGTCGACGCTCGAGTCCGCCTGCGCGGCAATAATATACTGATGCGCCACAAAACTCTCGTCGAGCTGCGATGCGTGCATGTGATCGGCCAAAACAAACTCGTGCGCCATATCCCAATACGGTTTGGTTTCGCTGCGCGGAACGTAAACGTACTGGCCGTTGGGAGGCCCCTCGTACAGTTCTTCTAAGTTGAAGCCGTCCATTCGGCAATGGGTTCCGGGCAGTTTGCCCGTTCCGCGGCATGCGGAGAACATTGCGTGCGCCGAGTGATCGATCTCGTACCTCGTGCTCAAGCTAACCGGTTGAAGCGCGATCGTTTTTCCCAAAGAGTTTTTGCCGCTCGTGACCGTCTTGGCGCCCGGATAACCCATAAAAAGATCGTTGAAGCTACGGTTTTCCTGCACGATGTAAACGACGTGCCGGATCTTCCCCGTGCCGGTAAGGCCAAGCGTCCGGGTCAGATCGATGCCGACGGGGGCCGGCAGCGCGGCGTGCGGCTCGAAAGCGCAGGCCGAGAGTGCCACGCAGGCCGTCGCCCAAAGCGCAGCCCAATAAAGCTTCGGCATAATTCGTTAACGTTCAAAAATGTAACGCATTCTTCCCTGCGGCGACGTTGCCGAGCGCGCGCTTGGAACCCGAAACGCAGCGCCCACGAACACCGTTACCAAAGAAGGACCCATCGGGAGGGGGCCGAGGTGTCCGGAAGTAACTCAGAAAACCCCCAGACTTTCCACGGAAAAAAGGAGCTTTCGTGAAGGTACCCTTAAAACTCGTGGCGCCGCTCGTTGCGGCGCTCGCGATCGCCGCATGTAATGCCGGCGGCAATTCAAGCATGCCGGGTGCACCCGGCCAAATGGGTGCGCAAGCGTCCGACATTCCCCAGTGGGAAGCGACCCACTCGGCGATCCCGGCGTGCGTCGGCAGCCGCGTCGGACAGGCGCAGTGCGACGCGCTGATCGCGACCGGCGTCCAGCACAATCTTATCGGCCTCTCGGCCGCTAATCTCGAGGATGCGTATAAATTGCCCTCTGCCAAGAAGGGCAAAGGGGCGTCGGTTTATATCGTTGACGCCTTCGACAATCCGAACGTGGCGACCGACTTTGCCGAGTACCGCTCCGTGATGGGGCTGCCCGTTGGCACACTCAACAAGTACAACCAGGAAGGTCAGATGAGCAACTATCCGTCGGGTAACGTGGGATGGGGCGCCGAGATCGACCTTGATGTCGAGATGGTCTCGGCAAGTTGCCCCAACTGCACCGTTGATCTCATCGAAGCCAACTCTAACGGGACTAGCGACCTCGGCGCAGCCGAAGTAGAGGCCGTGAAGCTTGGCGCAACCATCGTTAGCAACAGCTATACCGGTACGGGGAGCAGCGAATCGGATTACGACACCAAGGGCGTGACGTATCTCGCCAGCGCAGGCGACACCGGTTACGGTCTGGTCGACCCGGCGACCTTCGACAGCGTTGTTGCCGTCGGCGGCACGAAGCTCACCGCCGACAGCGGCAACAAGCGCGGCTGGGACGAAGACGTCTGGCCCGACAGCGGCGGCGGTTGCTCCAGCACCGACGAGCCGAAACCCTCGTGGCAGAAGGATCCGGATTGCACTTTCCGCACCGGCGCCGACATTTCCGCACAGGCGAGCGTAGAGGTCGCCATGTACGACAGCTACGGCTACGGCGGTTGGAGGCAATTCGGCGGCACGAGCGTATCCTCGCCGTTTGTCGCCGGCGTCTTCGCGCTCGCCGGCAACTCCACCAAGCAGAACGGCGGCGAGAACTTCTGGAAGCTCTCTAAGAAGAAGATCAAGAAGGACCTCTACTACATCAGCCAGGGCAACGACGGCTCTTGCGGAGGCGAGTACCTCTGCACGGCTGGAACCCAGCAGTTTGGAAACTACTCCGGGCCCACCGGTTGGGGAACCCCCCACGGCATCGGGGCCTTCTAAACTCTGACGATTCCGTGATCGAAAAAGAGGTTGATGCGAAAGCGTCTGCCTCTTTTTCTATTAGCGCCCGGGCCCGCTATTGCGAGTCGGGTATGCGGTTGTCGTTGGGCTGGCGCAGAAAGAAATCCGGACCCTCCGGTGCCTGAATCGGCACGAAACGCCGCGGTTTCCTCGAAAAATCGAAGCAGTCGGCTGCCGGCGAGGTGGCGCGACGATCTGCCGCGGAGAGCTGCGGCAGCCCGAAGAGATCTTCGGCGAAGCGCAGAACGCTGGCGGTTTCGTATCGCACGTGCGAAACGTAGTCTTTCTTCGCGAAGGGAGAGATAACGATCAGCGGAACGCGGAAGCCGACGCCGTCGTAGCCTCTGTGCGGCGGAGGAACGTGATCGTAGACGCCGCCCCAATCGTCCCACTGCACGAAGACTACGGTCGAGTTCCAAAATTTGCTCTCTCCGACGGCGTTGACCAGCGAGGTCACCCACGACGGCCCGAATCCGCCGCCGCACGCCATATGATCGGAATCGGCGCAGAGCGGCGTGATCCACGTGAAGCTCGAGAGCTTGCCTGCCGCAATGTCGGTGAGAAACATTTTCTGCGGCGTGGTGATGTCTTCGTGCCAATCGGGTCCGTTGAAAATGTGCTTTACCGCCTGATACGACGACCAAAACCCGCCCATAGGCTTGGTGTATTTGCTGGTATAGAAATGCCACGAAAGCCCGGCAGTGTCGAACTCGTCGCCGAGGGTTTGATAGTCAAAACAAGGTCGCTGAGCGGCTCCAAAGGTGCGCTGCCGCGTGATGGTCATTACTTCATCGCCGGGAGCGCCTTCGCAGCCCCACTGCGCCGTCGGCACGTTGACGCTCGAATCGGCCTGAGCTGCAATAATGTATTGATGAGCGACGAAGCTTTCGTCAAGCTGCGATGCGAACATTCGGTCGGCCAAAACAAACTCGTGCGCCATATCGAAATACGGCTTCGACTCTGAGTGGGGAACGTAGACGTACTGTCCATTGACAGGCCCCCCCTCTTGTTCCGCTTCCTTGTTGAAGCCGTCCATGCGGCAGTCCGTTCCGGGAAGCTTTCCCGTTCCGTCGCAAGCCGCAAACATCGCGGACGCCGTATGGTCGACGTCGTAAACGGTCTTTAGGCTGACGGGTTGCAGTTTGACTTTTTGCCCCAGGGAGTTCTTGCCGCTCGAAACGGTGTCGGCGCCCGGGTAGCCCATGAACATGCCGTTGAAGCTGCGGTTCTCTTGCACGATGTACACGACGTGCTCGATCTTGCCCGCGCCGGTGAGCGCAACTCGAGCCAACGCATCGCCGCTCGAAACGTACGGCACTTGGACCAAACGAGATCCGCCCGAACACGCCGAAAGTACCATGCAAAGGGCCGTGCAAAGCGCGCCGTAAGAAGTTTTCACTTTGATCGGCAGATGCTGCACGTTTTGGCGTCGTTCCTTCAGGGCGGCGCTTGCTCGTCGACTGCTCGTAAACTCAGTCCAGCGAAGCGACCGTGTGCGCGGTTGAGCACGCACACCGGCAAAAGCAAAGCGGGCCCGCCGAAGCGGACCCGCTTTTTATCGGCCGGTGCCGATTAGGCTAATCGAGAGGTATTACTTCGCGACTGAGACTGCGGCGATCGGCGTGTCCCAGCTTGCCGTGAGGGTCGCGACGGCCGTACCGCCAGCCGGGTATTTGTACACTGTGGCATCCTGGTTTACGGCATCCGGGCAGTACACGATTGTCTTGGCGATCCACGTATCCACGCAGTCGCCCGAGCCGGTGAGTGCAACGGTACCCTTGAGCGAGCAGGAGTCGCTCGCGCAGGTGTACTGATAGATGTCGTGAGCGTCCTGGTCGTTCAGCGTTACGTACTTGCCGTCCCACTGCATGCCGCCCGGAAACTCGAGCGTGTTGGACAGCGTGACTGGCACGAAGCTAGAGCTACCCGCGGCCATCTCAGCGACGCCAGCGGTGTCGCTCTCGGTGATACCGTCGACGAAGAGGTCGCCGCTACCATCGTAGGTGAGGAAGTACGTTTCGAGGAGGCCATCGGCTACGGTGGTGCCGGTGCCCGTGGCGCCCGTGAAGATCACGACGTCGCCAGCAGGCAGGACCGACACGGCAAGGTTGCCCGTTTTCGCATCGATGCTGCAGCCGGCCGCTTCGCCGGTCGATTCGCTGAGCGTTGCGATCGGGGTCGTTCCGCCAAACTTGTACTCGTCGATTTCATCGTTACCCGAGTTTACTTGCCACCAAGTGTTCTTGCCGGTCCGGGTGCATTCGCCTTGAGGGTCATCTCCGGCGATCGTTCCGGTCGATGCATCACTCTTCGGATAGTCGAATGCAAAGATGTCGCTGTTGTAGAAGCTCGAGATGTACTCGTCACTCTTCTTCTTCTTATGGTGTTTCTTGTCGGGCATCATCGGGACTTGGATGGGCTTCACCTGAGGAAGCTTCTCCGACAACAAGAGCAGGCCGCCAGCTCTGAGCGGTTGCAGGTGACCAGAACGAACCGCGTTCTGCATTCCCGTCGAGGGGCTGAGCGCCGAGCTACCGCCACTGCTGCAGCCTGCGAGCAGCGCGGCGGCCACGGTTACGCCGGTGGCGTACTTGGCCAAATTAGAGATCTGCATTATGGAAGTTTGCTCCATTCTTTCATGAAAGTGTGTATGAAGCGTCAGACTCTCTCGGGAAGCCTGACTGGGGACCTCCGTGGTGGGCAGACCGACCGGCAAGAGAGGCTGATAACCTATGCCTCCTTAAGCAAGCCAGGCTACGTTGATGTGGGGCTCCCGCGCACGACCTTGGCGTTTCCTGAACCTCTCCCCTGCCGTAAAGTCTCGCCGGTTATTTTTTTTGTAAGGCTTTTTTTTCGCTTTGCTTGTCATGTCCGCCGAAGCAAGCTGGGCCCACCTAGCGGACCGATTTCCGCACTGCCTGGGCTGTCAGCCCTCGGCAATGCTGGTGACCGCCTTGACCAGTGAGTCCTTGCCCTGAGTGGCCGTTCGAAACGCCATCTGCCCGTAATCCAGCACCTCGGGAAGGCGCCGCAGGTACCCCGTTAGGAAGCGCCTAGATAGCAACTTCTTCGGAGAGAGATACTCCGCCTCGAAGAGCAGCAGGAGGTTCGCAACGATAAAATGCCGCATCGCGCTGCCGCGCTTGATGTGCACGCGCCAGCGCTTCGAGATGTCGACGTTGGTGAACACAGTGTTCCTCAATGACGCCGAAAGCACCGCCGGCGAAACCGTGATGGCGCTGTCGTAGACGGCGGGCATCTGCGCCGAACGCGTAATCGCCGAGTCGCCGAAGTCGACGCACCAGTACTCGAGCTGCGGCTTTTCGATCGTGAAGAGCCACCGCGTCTTTCGCATGAACGGCCGTAGGAGCCGCGTTGCCTTGAAGAACTTCGTAAAGTAGTTCGAAAAGTCATCGAAGGCGATCTGCTTCTCGGCTTCCGACCGGTAGACTTTTTCGAGGCGCTCGTTCTCTTCCATGGCCCGCTGCTCGGTGTAGCCAACCATGTCGACGATCATGCCGTCTTCGGCGATGGTGAAACCAGACTCGGGCGACCAGCGGCTTCCGGGCGGCATCAGCACGAGCGACGCCGACGGAACGCGCGAAGCATTGGCTTCGAAATACTCCTTCATCTCCGGCCCCGAGACCAAGAATCGATTTTCGTCGCGCACCTCGCGATGCAAGTGGCAAATTCCACTCGCAAATGGGATTGCATAGCGCGGGCGCATCTGTTGTGCGGCTGCGACGAACGCCTCCATGTACGTCCGGGCGTCGACGGGCAAACGATCGGCGGGGTCCTCGAACGTATAGCGCGTGGGATACGACCATGCCGGGGAGTGGCTGCGCAAAATGAAGTCGACCTTCGGATACTTCCTGCGGAACATGCGCCAGGTCGAAGGCAGCGGCTTGGCATCGTTGAGATCGACCAAGACCGTACCATCAGCCTCGACGACCGCTACGCTATCGTCCTGAAAGCTGATTTGATAACTCGTCAGCGAGAAGCCCGGGGCGAGCTCGACGGTCTTGCCGTGGGGAAGCTCGACGATCCGTTCGAATCCGATGTCGGCAAGCTGTTCGCGTAAACCCGAAATTGGGAAACGGGGTACGATGACCGTCGTCGTCTTCGCGAACTTCTTGAGCGTTCGCGGATCGAAATGGTCGAAATGCCAGTGCGTTATATAGACGTAGTCCGCGCCAAACAGGTCCGGCTCGAAGACGGGAGGCGGCGCGTGCCACCAGGACGACCAGTAGGTCGGTTCGTTCAGCCAGGGATCGATGATCAGTCGCTTGCCGCGAGCCTTGACATCGAGACAGGCGTGGCTAACGATGCGAAAATCCATAGCTGCGGCTCTTTCGGCAGGCTCTTGCGGTCTCCCCGAGCCACGCTACTCTATCGTTCGAAGTGCGATGGCTCCGGTCGTTGTGTTCAATTGAATGCGCGCTGTCCCCGATCCTAACTTGCCGCTTGCCCGCACGCCAACTACGTTCTCCTGGCTCTGCACGATTCCGGGCGCGTCGCTGGAAAAGCTGCCGACCGTACTCTCCGCGTTGACGGTCGCGTTGCTGTCGCGCGCGATTCGCAACGTGACCGTCCCCGTCGTGGCGTGCAGGTCGATCGAGCGATCTCCGTCGATCCTGCCGAGATTTGCGTCGATGGTTCCCGTCTGCGTCTCGACGCTGACGTTGCCGGTAACGCCGCCGACGGAGACCGAACCGGCAACGTTGCCGACCTGCACGGAGGCGCCGGCCGGAACCGAGATCCGGTAACGCACGCCGCCGCTATGATTGCCGCCCGCGTAAGTCGTAACGACGAAGATACCGTCACCCTCGCGGTTGACGTTGATGGTGACGCTGCGCAACTCGGAAGCGTCGTAGCCGTACTTGGTTGCGACGATATTCACCACCGGTTTGGCCCACGCCACAATCGCAACGGCTCCGGCAATATTGTCGACGTGGACGATCGGCGTCGCACCACTGTCGATGGTTCGATGGAACTGTTCGTGAACGCGGTCGCCGAACGACCCGGTGCACGCGCAGAGCGTCAGCAGCGTACAGGAGCCAATCGCCCGAATCATACGGCCGGTTCTGCGGGTTCGCTAGCGTGGATTCCTCCGCGAAGGTGTCCGAGTTCGAGGTGAGTGAGACTAGGGCGCGAGGAAGAGGTGCTCGTGCGCGGAGCAACTCGACGCGCCGGCAAGACACTTGAACCGAAGTTCCGGTTTCGCCCTGCCGCCCAAAGGCAAGCCGTAGACGTCGAGTTCTCCGTCGGTCGTTTGGAGCGTATAGATCAGTTCGCGCGGCGGATCGGCGATCAGCGCGCCAACCACTGTGTTCACGTGCTCGTTGGGAATGAGCCCCTTCGTAGGCTGGAGCGGTTCGTAGAACTGGCTCATCACGTCAACCGGCGGCGAAGGCGGCGAACCGGGCTTCGGCGTCCGCAGCGCTCCGACGTACTGTCCCAGCAACAGGTCGGCGGGGTTCTTAGACGTCGGCAAATATTGGCTGGCATCCACGAAGTCGGCTTGATCCAAGTTGAGCCCGGTTGTCCCCGGCGGCTTGGCATAGGGGAACGCAATCTTGAAGAGCCGCGAGCTCTCGGCTGCGTTGGTGGCGTAAACGTAGAGCGTCGCGCTCACGTCGAAGCGCCCCTCGCCCAAGTTCGTATATCCTGCCGCCTTCGAGCCGGGCTGACCAAAGCCGATTTGGAGCGATGCCTGCATCTTCTTGGAGAGCGGCGTCCTCAGCTCGGAGATCTCTGCACCGATATTATTGAACAGCCAGAGGTTGTCGTTGGGGTCGTACTCCGTGTCGACGAGGTCGGCGTTTCCGCTCACGTTGATCTCGGTAATCGCCGGCGTTAGCGGAATCGAAAGACTGACGCGCGATGGTTCGAAAGTGACGATCGGCGGGTGGAAGATGCGAATCTCGGTGGGGCTGGAGATTGCGACCTCACCGTACGGGCCGACGGCGATTGCAGGCGCCAGTCCCAAGCCCGGCCACTCGGCCGCCGTTAGCTCCGGTTTGGAATCGGCATGCAGCGGCAGCCGATACGCGTAGAACGTTCCGTTGTGATCGACGTACAGCCGGTTCGCCGGCGGCGTCGGATTGGGCGGCCCCTGCGGTGGCGAGGTAATCGGCGCGGGGCCGCTTGCGCCGCAGCCCGAGACGACGAGAATCGCCGCACCCACCGCGACGACGAGCGCAAAGACCGTCGAGATTTTCATCGATCGAGACTCCCAAAAACGGGGCCGCTCGCGCTCCCGGACTTGGCATCGAAGAGAAAGAGCGAGAACCGCGAGGCATTGTGAAACGGCAACTCATCGTGTTTATCGAACGTGTCGACGGTCGCCAACGTTAGGTCGCCGCCGGTAAACGGTTTGTCCCCTTGACCGGCGTAGCCGCCGAGGTTCGAAACGCTCGCGCCGAGCGAAACCGTGACGACGTTTCCGAGCTTCGCGTTCCCCAGCGATTTGAAGCCCGAATGACTCGAAGCGCGGAAGCTACCGAAGTCGGCACTGGGTACGGATGGCGAGGCTTCGTACAGGGAGAGTTGGGCGTTTCCTTTAGAGCTCGCCGGTTCTTCGAACGCCAGCACGCGATACTTCGGATACGTTCCCACCAAGATCAGTGTGTACTGCTCACCGGCGGTTAACGCCGCGACTTTTACCGGCCCGACGCGATATCCCAAGATATCGAGTGCCTCCAACGAGTGCGCGCCCGGCGAAAGAGATAGAAAGTTCGTCAACGTGCCGTAGTCGAACTCCGAGCTGACGGTCTGGCCATCGACTTGGAGATAGGCGCTGCCGATATCTTGCGGCACGCCGTTGATCAGCGCTTCGAGCTCGGGAGCGCCGTCGGCGAAACGCACGCGGGCCGTGCCGCTCGATACCGGCGGCATCGAACTCGAGCTGGAACTCGATCCACCGCATGCCGTTATCGCAAACAGACTGCTGACGACGACGGCGGCGAGGCGCGACTTCATGCTGGACTCCACAAACTTAAGGTTCGTGCGCGTCGCGAAGAGCGGCGCGCACGAACGTTTTTCGGGTTATTTGACTAGCTACTGAAACAGGCCGAAGCGCTGTGACTACCCACGAGAGCCGCCTGGATCCTCGTGTGGGTCGATTTGGGAAGAGGCGTGTATTCGAGGGCCGAAAGCGCGTTGCTCCAAGCCTTCGAATCGAGATATGCGATCGCGTTCTTCAGGTCGGTGAAGTGGTTTGAGCCCGCGCGCATTTGGTTCTTACCGTAGAACAGCCAATAGCTCAGGCCGACCATCGGATATGCACCGTTCGGCGGGTTTACGAAGGCCGATGGCGGGATGTAGAGCTGGCAGTTCGGAGTACTCGAGCCTAGCGAGATGCCGTCTGCGCCTTCGCCGTACACTATCGTATCGGCGGTGGCCGTTTTGAGTGCTTCCGCCACGGCCTTGACGTTCGTGGGGCTCACGAACTTCTTTCCGTTCAGCAGAGCCGCTTGAGAGACGGTTGGGCTTCCCGCCGCCGCCGCCCATGCGCCCTCTGCATAACCGGTGCCGTACGGGAAGCCGCTAGTACCGCAGGTTCCGCCCTGGATGCACTGCAGGATGCCCGGGTTGCCGGAGGCGCCGGAGAACACCGAGCCGGAGGTTTGCGTGCCGGTCGGGCCGGTCCAAGCTAGGGCGGTGAGACTAACCGGAGGGAAGGTCCAGGCCGCACTACGACTGGGGCTGGCGTACGGAGCCTTGGCATAACGGCCCTTAAAAGTTTCATTGCAGCCCCTTGAGCTGTTGGAGAGCTTGTTTTCAAAGAGGTAGGTCGTTCCGCTGCCGTCCGAGCGGTAGTAGAAGTAGATCGCCTGGTGGCCGGCGACTGGTGTGCCGCCGTTGTCTGCCGTGATTGCGGCGTCGTCCCAATAGCCGATGGTGCCGTTGGTGATCGCGCAATACGTCCAGGTCGAGAGTTTGAGCTGGTTCGAACCGAGTCCCGTCAAACCGTTGCCGCCCTCGTTGATGTATGGGAAAACGATCGGACCGCCGTAGGTCGGGAACTCGAACGGCTGGCCGTAAGTATTAGCGTAGCCGCTCGTTACGTAAGGCGTTCCGCTTGAGCAGCATTCAGTCGAGGGCATCGCGACGTCGCTGCCGACAAAGTCGATCGGATCGGTGCGGCCGCCGAAGCCAGTCGGGCTCTCGCCGAGCGCGGCACAAGGATCCGTTCCCTCCGTGATGACACCCTCGAACTCCTTACGGCCGGTGCCGCTGCCAGTCAGGCAGTAGTAGTAGTTATTTCCGTCGGCGTTCTTTTGCGCGACGTTGTATAGAAGCGAGCCAGGTCCGGGGGTGGCCTGGATGCTGGTGTACGAGCCGGTCGGTTGATCTCCGAGGTTGTAGCCGTAGGCCGGGAAGGTCGCGCCGCCGGCGTGGATGTCGGCGGTACTGTTGTCGTTGTGATGAATGCGACCGTGCTGCGAGGCTGCGGGAGCATTCGGCAGGGACCCTACTCCGGAGCTTCCTCCGGAGTTTCCGTTACACGCGCTCATTAGCAGCGCCGGAATCGCGGCCCAAGCCAAGATAGCGAGGGTCTTTCTCATGTGGATCTTCCTTCATGAACGGGCTGGTGCTTTAAGGGAGAAAATCCCGGCGCTCTCGCGCCGTTGACCGGACCGGCCTTGGCCAGCCCGGAAACTGATGTGATGACGAGCGCGACGGGCGCGTTCAGCTGCGTCGCCGAGCCGGCAATTCGCAGCAATGCCTTTGCGCCTCCATTGGCGTCGGCCGCGTACTCGGCCACGGCGTCGTTGAAGGGGTCGGCCGCGAAGAGCGCCGAGCCGCCGTAGACTTGAATCTCCGGAAAGTAGAAGAGCAACGGGCTAAAGGTATTCGTGCAATCCGTGCCCTTCGTCTGAATACCGTCGAGCATTGCAATGCGCAGCGGCGGATCGTCGGTGGAACCTCCGCCGGCGCCTGCCGAGTAGACGTTGGTTGCGGCCTGACATGTGGCGCTGCTGCCGCTGCCGGTCTTTACGTCGTTAGCGATGAAGATTTCCGCGCTCTTGTTCAAAGCGACGTCGCTGGTAAATCCCGCGTTGAGCTTCGTCGTCGAATCCCAGGGAATCGTGCGGGCCGGGTTCGCAGCGGGGCTACTTATGTCGGCTGCCGCGGCGACGTACATTCCGTATGCGCTTCCGAAACCGGATTTGAACGTACCGTTGAGGTAGAAATTGTTGGAGGAGTCGATCGTGAGCCCGGTAGGGCCGGGATAGTAGATCGCCGGCGACGCGAACGCGAAGGCATACTCGGGAGCTGCCGGACCCGTGCTTCCGGTCGCGTACGTCATCACCGCATTACCGCTATTGCCGTCCACGGTCGTCGCGCCGTACGTCACAAGGCGACCCGAGGGATCGAACGTAATGAAGATCGGATAGATCGTCGTGCTCTTGGTGTGCGTCAGCACCGCGGTGGGTTCATCGTTGCCGCTGGCGCCCGGAGCATAGATCGCGATCTCGTTGCCCGAGTCGGGTTTACCGAAGCTCGCTCCATTCGAGGAGTCGAAATAGCCGACGTACAGATTGCCGTTCGAATCGACGGCGATGCTGACTGCGAACAGCTTCTTGTCAAGCAACAAGGTGCGCTCCGGGGGCGCGTTGCCCTCGGCTTTGCCGCCGTACTCGGTTACCGTTGCGGCGGCTCCGCTGCTCGATCCGAAGTTGAGCGCGTAGATCGTGCCAATCGGCGGTGGAGGCTGTTTTCCGAGCAGGTTGAAGCCCGCGCTCTCGCTGAACCCGCTGGCTCCCGAGACGCTGCCTTCAACCGTTATCGGCGAAGCCTGCTTGTTGCCGTCATACGTCAGCGCTATGTCGCCGGTCGGCTTGGTTATCGTCAGCGATTCACCCGAGCCGCTCGCATCGCGCAAGCGGAAAGCATGATTCGTATCGCCTTGGATCGCAAGCGAAACCGGCTCGGCGTAGTCACTCGGGCCGACGATTTCGGCACCGCTGGCATCGTAAGCATCGAGCGTTACCGCCGCGGTCGTGCGTATGCCACGCTTGGCATTCTTGGGCGAAAGGTTGAGCTTGAGCGCGGCGATGACGCCGTCGAGCGTGAGCGACAGGCCGTTTGAGATTCCGACGCTGCCACCGCCCGAACCAATCGTCGCTTTGACCGTACCGGCAGAGAGGACCGAGCCGGTCGCGCCGGTGCCGGCGTAGGCCGTCGCGGCAAAGACGTCGCTCCCGGGCGAACCTTCGGCCGTCGCCGTGCAAATGATACCGTGCGCCACGGCTTCACAATCACGCGCCTTCGGAACCGTGTTGACGATCGTCGGATTGACGCCGGTCACGCCTTTGCCGTTAACCGCGGCGAGCTGGATCGCCAACGATTCCGTATTTGGAGAAACGTAGTTGGGTTTTGCGTCGCGCGTTCGGGAAGGAACCGTCACCGTAACCTTGACGTCAACGAGACGTGTGGGCGGGTCGCCAGGGTTCCCCGGAGAACCGACATACGAGCCGTTGGGGGTATTCGGCGACCCGCCACACGCGGAAGTCAACCCGACCGCGACCAGTGCCGCAACCGAAACGGCCGCTTGCATATGCCGCGCAGTTTGCATCACGGATAGAGTCCGAAGAGCTTATCGGAGGTGCTGACGTCGGCCTGACCGTTGGGGCCTTTGATCAGCGGCAGCTGTGAAAGGTTGTTTGGATAGGAAGCTTCGTAGGCCGGGTAATCCGTCGCTGCAGCATAGATGTCGTAGCTTTCGCCGTCGCAGATCGTCGGGGTTTTCTTGCCCGATTGCGTGAGCGGTCCGAGGTTGTCGGCGAGTGCGAGGTTTTGCACGCCTGCGGTATGTGTGACGAGCGTGTAATAGGAGTCGTAGATGTGCGCTTGGCCGCAAAGGCCCTTGCCGCCGTGCACGGCGTACGCGACGACCATCGCTTCGGTGGCACCGGTGGGAACCTGCACGCCGATGACTCCGCCGCCCTTGTGGTCGGGCGCAAACGTCGGCGTAGCAAACTGCGGGAGCGCTCGCAGCGAGGTCAGCTGCGCGCCGGCGGCGAGAATTCCCGGCGGCGGCGTAGGCGAGCCGTTGGGATTCGGACTCGGCGTCGGATTTTGCGGCGTATCATACGACGGCGGCACGGCGGCGTAGAGATGGTAGGTACCGAGAACCGGCGCGACGGCGAAGTCGGTGAATCCGAGTGAATAGCCTTGCCATCCAAGGGCGATGACCGACGGGCCTTCCTGTGGGAAGGCCGGCGGACCCCCGTACCAGGTGACGTCGTCGTCGCCATAGACCGGCAGGTTATAGGAAACATAGAGCGGCGTGATGCCGTTGGGCGGCCCGGAGTCGGAGTTACACGCGCACAACCCGTAGCCGAACGCACCGCTGGTCGATTGTTTTGGGCCGCCGCGATGCGGGCCGATCCACAGCGCTTGATTGAGCGTACCCCAGGTGATGTGGTTCGTACCGGTATCGTTACCGGCGCCCTGCACCTGAAGTCCCGTTTCGGTGGAGAGCAGCACGGCAAAGCCCGATGGGCCGATAATCATCGGCACGTTGTACAGCGTACCGGAGAGCCCGTCGCTCTGGCGCAGCGTCTCGATTTCGTTGAGGCCGTACGCCACGCTCTGTCCTTTGTTGTAGGAAAGCGTCGCAATGCCGACGGCAAACTGCTCCTTGGAGGTCGCGGCCGGGTCGTAGGAGGTTTGCGGCGGCTCGGACGCGCCGCCGTTACCGCACGCACTCAAGCCTGCGAGCAGCAATGCCGCGCCGCACAGTGCTGCGACGGCCGCCGCAACGCGACTGCATGAAATCATATCGTCACCTGATAGTAGAGCCGGAACGAGATGGGCTGCAGGTTGGGATAGGTCAAGTACGGCGCCGACGAATGCGCGGCGACATCCGGCGGCGCATAGGGCGCGGAGGAATACGTGCAGGGCGCGTTACCGCTCTGCAATCCCGTTGAGATCGGCGAGCCGTAGCAGCCGTTATAGACCGGCACGTTGTAGAGCTGATCGAACATATTGAGGATCTGCAAGCCGAAGACCGATTGCGCCAGGACGCCTTTGCCGACCGGAGGCCGATACTCGGTGGTCAGATTGAGGTCGACGCGCGGTGTCGTCAGCAAGCCTCCCGCCAATCCCGGCTCGTGAATGCCGCGCGTTGCCGCTATATTGGGTTTGGTGCACGTACCCGGATCGAGTGGATCGATATAGCCAGGCGTCTGCGAGTAGATGACCGAGAGGCTCGATGCCGGCACGACCACCGGAATGCCGTTGCAGTAGACCGCCGTGTAATATCCCTGCCCGTACGGATACCCTACGTTGAATCCGATCACCGGATCGATCCGCCAGCCATGGGCGTTCTGGTAGTTGAACGCGGTGTTGATTTGAAACGGCGAGAGATCGGGCGAGCGATAGACCAGGCCCAGCGCCAAAGCCGCAGGCTGAAGGAACGTTCCGGGAGGCTCGTTGCCGAACTGGCTGATGTAGGTCGCGCCGATCTGCATCGAGATCCCAAGAGGAATATCTTTGTTATAGAGCGCCTCGATGCCGGCGGCTTTTTGAATGCCGAGGTTCGAATACGCGACGTCGCCGAAAACCGGCGAACCGGTTTGATAGTTGAAGCCGATGATGCTGGCGGTCTGCTCGATAACGTTGTAGCCGCGCCGGTAAAACGGCGTGATCTTCAGCGCCGAGCCGTCGTGAAACTCATGCGCCCACGAGAGATCGATATTGGTGAAGGTTGCACCGACCAGCGGCGCCTCCAAGGTCGAGCTGCCGTAACGATAGTCGCGCGTGAGCCAATAGAGCTGATCGGCATAGCTGCCGCAGAGTTGATTGGCCAGCGGCCCGCAGTACTGGGCCGCCTTTCCCGTCGTATTGTCGTAGGAGGGAATGTCCCCGAAGGCCGCATACGGCGCGCGGCTGACGTCGGCGCCCAGCAAGCTGGGAATCGGCATCGAGAGCGTATGCCCGAAGCCAAAACGCAGCGTATCGCGCAGATCGGGTGCGTACGAAAGATCGAAATGCGGTTCGTAGAGTCGCTGATGCTCGACGGCCGGAATCGAAGCGGGAGCGCCGGCCTGAGTTGGGATTTGAAAGTTGTAGCCGTCTAAACGAAGCCCCGCTTCCGTCCTCCACTTGTTGGACATCTCGATGTTGTCTTGGAGATAGGCTCCGTACTGCTGTTGGGTAACCGTTGAGACATCTTCCTCGAACGGAAAACGCACGCCGCCCGGAAACCACGAGCTCAAGTAGCCGCAGTTTCCGTGAATCTGTAACTGCGCGCAAAACGACGGAGAGAAGAAATCCTGTTCCAAGCCTTCTTGGAACGAAGGGTTGTTGTTGGGCAGCAGACCCGTATAGGTGTAGGGCAGCGGCAGCGGTTGGTTGGGATGCGTTATCGGGTAGTCGATGATGTAGGCCGGTGTCGTGAACGCCGTATATGATGTGAAATCGTAGCGGTTACCGTAGGGCACGACGAACTCATAGATCGCGCCGTACTTGAGCAGATTCTTCTCTCCGATCTGCGTGGCGACGTCGAACTGCCCGGCCGTCCGCGTGCCGCCGTAGGGATCGGCGAAGATGCCTTGGGCCGGCAGGTCTTCCGATTGTCCGCTAAACGTGCGAAAATACCGCGCGGTCAACTGCGATGCCGAGCCCAGGCTCGTACCGTATTCGACCTTATAGGCCAGAAACGGACTCTTGAGCGCATCGGCCTGCGAGACGAACGCGTAGGTATTGGGCTGACCCGGAAAGAGCGGAATGAGCGAATCGCACGCGTAGTTTTGCTGCAACGTGTTGACCGGGCCGCCGGGGCCGTCGACTGGAAATGGAGCGCACTTGCCGGCCGTCGTGCCGCCCGAGATGTACGGCAGGTATTGAAAGCCGCCGTAATCGAGGGTCTGCGTGATCGCTTGGTCCTGGATGAAGAACTGGAGACGCTGCGAGTTATTCTTCCCAAACCGGTAAATCGCGTTGTCCACGAAATCGTTGGACGCGCGAAACGACGGAGCGTAGTAGACCAGATTGGGATCGATCGTGCTGCCAAGCGTGGCGGCGTTGGTGCCCAACGTGCCCAGCGTGTTGGCCGCCGATCCCGGAGCGCCGTACTGAAAGGCGCTGCGCAGGCCGATGAAGCCCGCATAGTTCGAGAAACGCTGCGATGGATCGGCCCAGCCCCATTCCAGCCCCAGCTGATGCAGATACGGAAAGAGCGTCGACTCGACATCCAGGTGGAAGTAACTGGGATACGTACCGTGCTTAGCGGTGAAGAGCACCAGGCCCGTGCCGCTGTCGCCGTGCGTCGCATCGCCGCCGCCGGGAATGAGCTGCACGCTCCCCACGCCGTTGAGCAGGCCGAAGTTGGAGATGTTCTGCAGCGTGTTCTGCAGATTGGCCGTGGGTGCGGTGTAGTCGATGCCTTCGAACTCATAAGCAGCCTCGAACGCAAAACCACCGCGAATCGAGACGGTGCCCGTCTTATCGATCGTGACGCTCGGAATGCTGCGCAGCAGCGTGTTCTCATCGGTGTTGAAGGTCTTGCCTTGCACCATATCGATCTGCGCGCCGGTCACCGTGTAGGTATCGATCGTCATGCCGCGCTGAAAGGCGCTGCCGACCGAGCGAGCGCGCGTCGAAGCGATCACTTTGAGCGTGCGGGAGAGCGGCACGTTGACGGCTTGCTGCGACCCGTTGAGAACCACGACCGAGATCGAGTATGAGGCGTAGCCGCTCTTGAGAAACGAAAGCGAGTACGTATCGGGCAAGACGCTCAAAAAACGGTAGGCGCCATGAGCATCGGTCGTCGTGCGATAGGTCGCGCTGGGAGACTTCGCGATCACTTGCACGCCCGCGACCGCTACCCGAGTCTTGTCGTCGCTGACCCTTCCCGATATGATGCCCGCGGTCTCGGCCAATGCCGCCGCACTCGAGGCCGCAAAGCAAAAAAAGCTGAGGAACAGGACGCACTTTTTAACGCCGCGGAGGCCGTTGAACAAACTGTACTCCCAACAGCAACGGAGAAGTCGGTACTTGCCGACCTCTTCCAACTCGAATGCTAGGGGATGGTATGTCCGCCGTGCATCCTGGAAGTCGCGGGGATAGTTAAGACAACTTCAGCAACCGTTAATGTTCGGAAGCATTCCTCGGGTCGGCAATTTGCCACCGCGAACGCAGGCCGAGGCGCCCCAGGATCGAGCTTACGTGCCGTTCGACGGTATGCTCGCTGATTTGCAAGGCGGCGGCCACCTCGCGATTACGAGCCCCGCGCCGAATGAGATGTGCGACCTGCTGCTCGCGTCCGGTCAGGGCCGAACCCATCGGACGCCCACGGCGTCGTGGAAAGCTATCGTTTTCTTGCCGGACGAGAAGAAGCATGGCTTCATTCATCCAGCGTCGCATTCCCATCGCATTAAAGGCTCGTGCCGCGTCGCCGGCATGGTCGATCCATGCCGCGCGCTCGCCACCTCGAAAGAGCACGTGCGCCCGGGCGAGGAGCGCATGCGCCTTGCAGTACTTGCGATTGGGAGCGACCAGAGCATTTAGCGTGTCCGCGCCAAGCCGGGCCTCTTCGATATCCCCGTATCGCGCCGCCAGCGAGAAAAGCTCGACGGCGTACGTTGTTCCGCTCGCCCGCAGCAAGGCCCGTCGCAGCGCAGTCGCGAGGGGGGAGCCGGGAACGAACGCGCGCGCACAGAGTAGCGCAATCGTCGCCGCGATCGCGCTTTCCAAGTCCTGCGAACCCAGCGCCGTGTCGAGGATCTCCGGGGAGCTCCATGCACCCGCGGCCTCGTCGTCTCCGGCGGCGATTGCCAGCGCAGCGCCGACCGGCGCCAATAAAGCAATCGCTTCGGGGCTGCGCGCGTGCATCTTCGCACGCTCGATAAACTGTGCGGCGCGGTCGGAATCGCCGACATCGAGTGCCAAACGCGCGGCCGCAGCCGCACTGCGCAAAAACCATTCCGAAAGACGGTGAATCGACGCGAGACGCACGGCGTCTTCAAGCGCATTTCGCGCAATCTCGAGGTCGCCGAAGAGGACGGCGTGGTGTGCCAACCGTTCGCGCGCGCCTACGGCGAAATGAAAGCGCTTCTCGGCAATCGCGCGATCGTGCGCGCTCCGGCAGAGGTCGTAGGTTCCCGCGGCATCCGCTACCCACGAGAGCGTGACCGCACCCGTTAGATAGTCGTGCGAAGCGGGTTCGCCTCCTAGTGATTCGAAGTGCGAGGCCACGGCGACGGCCGTGCGAGACGCAAGCAGTTGCGGCGCGACCACCGCCGCGAGATTTCGGTCGTCGCCCAACAGCGCATAGACTCCAGCGCAGAGGCGCTTGCGCGAACCCTGGGCATCGCCGCCGTCGTGACAAGCCGCGGCAAGCCGCGCCGCCGCCTCGGTAAGGCGGCGACGCGCTATCAATTGCTCGGCTTGCTCTTCGCCGGCGATATCCATGCGACAATGCTAGCAAGCGATTCTTAAAGTGCCATTACGAAGCTTTAAGAAACCCTTGCTATAGAGCTTCTCGTTTCATAGAAAAATCCTGAAAGTCTGCGCCATCCGGTCACCGTGGGCCACGGCGAAAGGGGGCCTGTTCCCAGTCGATGACCCTATCTTGGCCGCTGTCGTGGGGAACAACGCCTTGAGGTTTCGAAGAGCAGCTCCTCACCAGCCGCCTGAGTAACCCCGTGATCGGCGTCGAGCGACGATCCAAAGACCGGCGAGCTTATGATCTCGGCAGTAGCGCCAACTCAGCGACTTCTTCTTACGCAAAACTTTCCGACCCCAATCCAAAAGCGTCTCGCCTGCGTTTCCTAAGCCATCAAAGGGGGACGATGGCTCTTAACATGACGCGGTCAGCGGCTTTGGGTGCCTGGAGCGCCTTCTTTTTCCTTGGCGCCGCCGGCGGCGCCTCAGCGCATCCGCTCGGAAACTTCACGATCAATCACCTCGCAGAGATCCGTCCGCAGCGCGGAGAGCTGCGTATACATTACGTTCTAGATATTGCGGAGATTCCGACGTTTCAAATCATGCACGCGACGGGTTCCTGGACGCCGCAGCGGCGGCGCGACTGGGAAGGTCAAGAGGCGCTGCGCGTGGCCAACGGCCTTTCCATCGAGACCGGCGGCGCCGCGCTTCCAATGCACCTCGAGCGTGTAGCGTCGCGCACGCGTCCGGGCGCCGGGGGCCTTCCCATCTTGTATTGGGCCGGTGACTTCACCGTCTCGGCGCCTTTAAAGTCCGCAATAACAGTCCGCGACCTCGTCTACGCCGATCGACGAATTGGTTGGAAGGACATCGTGTTGCCCGGCTTGTCCGAGCCGACGAACGAACTCCGCTCGTATCCCAGCGCGCTGATCGGCTCACCCCGCCACAACGACGTCGCGACATTCGACCTCGTCAACGGACGCGTCGCGCACGTGCGTGTTAGCGGCGACGATGCGGCCTCCTGGGGAGTGAGTTCGATAGTGCGGTCGTCCGCTCTGTCCGATCTCTTCGCGCGCGGCACGCAGACGCCGCTCTTGATTCTTCTTACGATCCTCGCCGCGTTTGGCCTCGGAGCGCTCCACGGGCTCGAACCGGGCCACGGCAAGGCGTTGCTCGCCTTTACGCTCGTGGGAGCACGAGCAACGTTCAAACAAGCGGTGATCTTGGCCGCCGCACTGACCTTCGCGCACACCATCGCCGTGCTTTTGCTCGGAGCATTACTCTTCTTTGCTGCCGGGTTCGCCACGGAGAGCCTCTTCACGTGGATCACGCTGCTCTCCGGCGCGGCCGTTACCGTCATCGGTGCGCGTACGCTGTCGGCGGCCGTTCGGCGCGCGAGACACGCGCACGAGCATCACCACCATCACCACCATCACCACGATCGCAACGATCACGAACACGCGCACGCGGTCCCGGGCTCGGCACCGCTCCATTTCCCAAGCGCCGTGATCGCAGCGATGAGCGGCGGTATTGCGCCGTGCCCGGCAGCAATCGTCGTGCTGCTCACCGCGCTGCACCTGCACCGGGTCGGTTACGGATTATTTCTCATCGTCGTTTTCAGCCTTGGCTTAGCGACGATTCTGACCGGTCTGGGCCTCGCCGTCGTCCACAGTGCCGCATGGCTGCAACGGAGGTCGTCCTTTGCGCGCCTTACGCGCATCGCGCCGTTCATTACTTCGAGCGTCATCTCGACCATCGGCGCGATCATGCTCGCCCAGGGCCTCGCCGATCAAGGCGCCGGGGTGCCCAGCCTCGCCGTGATTGCGCTCACGCTCTGCAGCATCGCCATATTCGTCTTCGTTCCGTCGCTGCTTTCGACACGTTCGACACACCAACACCCACTGGCTATAAAGGAGCCCGTATGAAACTGCTTCGACCCATCGTAACGATGGCGGTGGTTTTTTTGCTCGCCTTCTCGGTTTCACTCTACTCGGTTAGAGCCGCCCGGGGATCCGACCACCAAGACTCACCGACCGTCGTGTCCAACCCACTTGCGGACATTACCGATGTCTTCGCGTTCCCCGATCCGCACGACGCCTCGAAGGTCGCGCTGGTCATGAACGTGCGCCCGCTCATTCCGAGCGGCATGTACGACGGGATCGCACTCGATCCCAGCCTGCTTTATCAGTTCAAGATCGCCAACACCGGCGTGGCATCCGGTTCGTTTACCGAGAACACCGTTATCCAGTTCACGGCCGATTCCGCCGGAAGCGGACAAAACATCACGCTCTACGGGCCCGGCAAACCTAACGAAGTCGGAACGTCCAATACGCTCATCGGTAAGACCGGGACGTTCACGTTCGGAAAAGTCGCGTCGCTCAAGAACAATATTAAAGTCTTCGTGGGCCCCCGGCGCGATCCGTTCTTCTTCGACTTGGCGCAGTTTTTTAAGATCCTTCCCGATCGCAACTACATGAACCACCCGCATACTCCCCCAGCTACCGCGACCTCGTTCCGCTTCGCATCGCGGTCGCAAAAGATCATCCTCAACGGCGTGAGCTATGGGACCGCCGGCTCCAACGGCTGCAAGATTGCCAAGCCGAAGGATTTCTTAGCGCCCTACGACGTGCTCTCGATCGTCATCGAGATGCCCAAGAAGCTGCTCGCTCCGGCGAGCGGATCGCCAGGCGTCATCGGCCTTTGGGCCACCACTGCCTCACCCGGCAAATCAGAGTAAGGAGTACAGCAACATGACATCAAGATATAAACTCGCGCTTCTTGCTACGATCCTCGCTGGAGCACTCATCGGTGGCTGCAGTTCGGGCGCGGGCATCTTCAACCCGCAGGCAGGCGCCGGCACAACCCAAATCGCGGGAGCGACCGTGTATAAACAGATCGAACTGCTCTCTCGGCCGGCCGTCAAAGAAGTCTTCGAACTCTTCGAAGATCATAACAAGACCAACCGCGCCGAACCGTACGCCGATCCCGTTCTGCAAGCGCAGATCAAGTCGTTCACACTGATGTTCCGCAGCAAGCAAAACGCCGAAACGCTGCAAGCCATCCTCTATCCCAACGTAATGAAGGCCGATCTTTCGCAAGATGTTACCACGGCTTCCTATCTTGGCTACGAGACGGGTGGCGCGACCGGCAGCAAATGGGGCGGCCGCGCACTCGACGACGACGTCATAGACATCTCGCTCGGCGCCATTTTCGGCAACACCCTCTCGGCTCTCGGCCTGATTCCCGACGACAAAAAAGAAGCTCCGTGCCTTAGTGAGGACAACGTGGCTTACGATAAGTCCAACACCAAGACGTTCCCTTACATCCAGGCGCCTCTCTAACGTGAAGACGCCGGCGGCGATCGTCGCCTTTTTGGCGGCGATCGCCCTTGGGGCAGCATGGCCGTGGTTTGCCTCGCATCGAGCGCAGGCATCCGGAATGTCACCGGCCCCGATATCCAGGGATTACCGGCAGCGCGATCGGCTCATCACCTTTTACGAGGGTCAGGCGCGACGCGATCCCAGCGATCAGGTCACGCGTCGAATGCTGGGGAGCGAATATCTACAGCGGTTCCGCGAAACGGGCGATCTCAACGACGTGACGCGCGCGCACGCAATCGCCGCCCGCTCGCTATCGCTGCAACCGCAAGGGAACGTCCAGGCGTTGGGCGTCATCGCCTCGAGCGACGTTGCGTTTCATCGTTTTTCGGAGGCACTCGCGGCCGAACGCGCGTCGTTGGAGGCCGACCCGTTTAGTGACGACGCGCGCGCGCAGATGGCGTCCACTCTTATGGAGGTCGGCCGCTACGAGGATTCCCGGCACATTTTATCCAGTCCGACCGACCCCGATCTCAGCCCTACTTGGAAATCGATTCGCGCTCGCTACGACGAAGTGACCGGCAATCTCGCCGGGGCACGCATCGAGATGGCTGAGGCGACCCAGCACGTGGATCGGATGATCAGCGTACCGGCCTACACTCGTTCGTGGTACCACCTGCGCGACGGGCAGCTTGCGTTCGAGGCCGGAGACGCGGAGACCGCCGCAGCGGAGTACGACGAGTCCCTTCGCATCTATCCCGACAACGCCATGGCACTGCTCTTTCAAGCGAAGTTCTACCGCGCGCACCACGACTGGCAGCGTGCGCTGGCAGCGGCCACCCGCAGCGCCGAGCTCTACCCGCTCCCGCAAGCGTTAGGATACCAGGCCGACGCGCAGCGGGCTTTAGGTGACGATCAAGGCGCGAACAGAACCGATGCGCTGATCGCGGCCGAGCAGCGGCTTTTCAACGTACAGGGCATTAACGACCGGCTTTTGGCGATGTACTATGCCGAACACCACGAGCACTTGAGCGACGCCTTAGCCGCGGCTCGCTCCGATATAGGCAAACGCGGAAACGAAATCTATGCAGACGACACGATGGCGTGGGTTTTGGCCACGATGGGCCGTTGGAAGCTGGCGCGCGTCTACGCGGTGCGCGCGGCGCGTTACGATACTGCGGATCCCGAGCTGCAGTATCACTGTGGCATCATTGCCTGGCATACCGGCCACACCGTCGAGGCGCGGCGTCGGCTTTCGGCAGCGCTTGCCGTCGATGCGGAGTTCCATCCGGTCTACGCCGACGACGCACGCCGGATTCTCGTCGCGATTTCGAAATGACCGAACTGCGCAATAAGGTCTACCTCCTCTACGCTTTATTAATCGGCTTCAACGCCGCCGCGTGGGGCCTGGCGTTCTGGCTCTTTGCATCGCATCCGCTGCTGCTGGGAACGGCGTTGCTCGCCTATACGTTCGGGCTGCGCCATGCCGTCGACGCCGATCACATCTCCGCGATCGACAACGTCACGCGAAGGCTCATGCAGGATCGCAAGCGGCCGGTAGGAGTCGGATTCTTTTTTTCACTTGGGCATTCCACCGTCGTAATCGCGCTCACGGTGGGGATCGCCGTGGCCGCCTCGATCGTCAAAGGCCGGCTGCCCGCGCTGCAACGGGCCGGCGAACTGGTCGGCACCAGTGTCTCCGCTACCTTCTTGCTGCTCGTCGCAGCGATCAACCTGATCGTGCTGATCGATATCTTTCGCGCGTTTCGCGGTGCGCGCCAGGGCGAAGCGTATGACGATCGAGGCGTCGACGAAATGCTCGATGGGCGCGGCCTCATCGGACGCTTTTTCCGGCCGCTTCTCAGGCTGGTCGACAGCAGTTGGAAGATGTATCCGATCGGCCTGCTCTTCGGCCTTGGATTCGATACGGCGACCGAAGTCGGGCTCCTCGGCATCGCGGCTGTAGAGGCAGGCAAGGGACTTCCGGTTATCGACATTCTCATTTTCCCGTTGCTCTTTACGGCGGGAATGTCGCTGCTCGATACCACGGACGGCATCCTCATGCTCGGTGCGTACGGCTGGGCCTTTATCAAACCGATGCGAAAGCTTTACTATAACATGGTGATCACGCTCGTCTCGGTGCTCGTCGCGCTCATCATCGGCGCAATCGAAGCCGCGAGCGTCGTCGCCTCGCAGCTCCAATTAAGCGGCGGAATCTGGGACGCGGTTAACTCCTTAAGTGACAATTTTGGAACGCTCGGCTTCATCATCGTTGGGGTGTTTCTGGTGAGCTGGGGAGTGTCGACCGCGATATACAAGCTTCGCCGCTACGACGAACTCCCAGTGGCGATCGGCTTGACAGGTGCCGGGTCGACGCCATATAGTTAGCTTAGCTAACTAACCCGACCTCGGAGGCTATCCAATGCGTGATGCAACCCTGGCCTTTGTGATGCTTGGTTCGAGCGACCTCGATAGCGCAGTTGCGTTTTACGGCGAGATCCTTGGACTTCGCGTGAGCGGCCGCTTCGACAACTTCGTGTTTTTCGAGACCGGACAGACGACGCTGGCACTGAGCGGCGAGCTGGCTTCTGCCGGCGCCGATGGCCCCACGCAAGAATGCGTCTTCGGCGTTGCGAGCGTCACTCGAACTCACGCGGCCCTAAAGGATCGCATTGTCTTCATTAACGAGCCGCGCCCGGTCAATGCGCAGAATTGGGCCGTCAACTTCAGAGATCCGGACGGGCACTACTGCTCGTTCTATGGCCCGCAGTAGCGAGCGGCGGCGCGTGGCGGAGCGACTGCACTCCGCCGCGATCCACGTGCTCCGTTACGCGAGACAGGCAGATCGCCAGAGCGCGATGGGCCCGGCGCAGCTCTCGGCGCTCTCGGTGCTGGTCTTCGGCGGCCCGTGCAACCTCCGCCAACTTGCCGATGCCGAGCAAGTGGCTCCGCCGACGATGACTCGAATCGTTGCGGCGTTGCGGCGCGACGGCTACGTCCGCCTCACGCCTTCTCCCGACGATGCGCGCTCCTCGATCGTCGAAGCGACGGCGAAGGGTACGGCGGCGCTGGAAAAAGCTCGCGCCGCCCGTCTGGACTTGATCGACGGCTTGCTCTCGCGCAACGAGCATGCGGATATCGCTCTGCTCGGAAAAGCGCTGGCGGCGATCTTCCCGCAGGCTCGATAAGCGGGCTCTCTTAAATAGGCAGCATGGCAAAACGGACATCCATGGCGAAACCGCGCAGCGACCCTCAACAGGGCGATCTCGAACCGAAGCCCAAGCGTTGCCGGCAATCGTGAATCCGCTCGCCCCCGGCTTGCTCATGGCGCCCTACTCCGGCGAACTGCCGCCGCTGGCACCGGATACGGAAAAGGCGATTCGCGATCGCATGCAATCGATTCCGATCTTCAAGAGCCTAGGCTTTTCGCAGCCACGCTTCGGCGCCGGCTGGTTCGACTGCGCCGTCGCGCGCAATAAAGAGTTTGACGGTATCTTCGACTCATTTCACGGCGGCCTGCTGATGACTGCTGCCGACTCCGCCGCCGCGATCGTCAGCCTAACGGTCTGGGGCGCGCAGAGCCGCATCACTACGACCGACATGAACATCCGCTTTCTCGCACCCGCCCGCAGCGACGTTAGGCTCTTCGCGCAAGCGATCAAACAGGGACGCACGATAATTCCGGTAACATCCAATTTTTGGCGCGATGACGGCGTGTTGGTCGCCGTCGCGCAAGTGACATACATGAGGCTCGATTAACAATGTGTTTCTTCCACTCGCCCTTCACCGACTCGATGAGCCGCGCGCAAGTTCTCAAAGGCCTCGCGGCCGTGAGCGCGCTGCCGATCATGCCGTCCATCAGCGGCGTCCCGTCCGCACAAGATCTCAACGCAGGCCGCGACCTGACGGCGATCTTCGGGTCAACCGCGCTGATCGGCGACGATCTAACGCCGCTGCACGACGCCACGATCCTGATGCGCGGAGAGCGAATCGAAGCGATCGGGCCCGCGCGCAACGTCGCCATTCCGGCGTCGGCCTTCCGCATCGACGCGACCGGCCTCTTTACGATTCCCGGCCTGATCGACAGTCACGTCCACTTCTTCCAATCGGGCGGCCTCTATACGCGCCCCGACGCGATCGATCTGCGCTCCGTGCGTCCGTACACCGACGAGATCGAGTGGATCCGCAACAATCTGCAGGACACGTTCGCGCGCTATCTGCGCGCGGGCATTACTTCGGTCGTCGACGTCGGCGGACCATTTTGGAACTACAACGTCCGCACGCAGGCGCAACAAACGGTCCTCAGTCCGCGCGTGATGGTCGCCGGACCGCTCATCTCGAGCGTCGATCGCAGCATTCTCGATCCGTACAACGATCCGCCGATCGTGAAGATCGACACGATCGCCGCGGCCCGCACGTTAATCGACCGCGAAATCAGCGCGCAAACCGATTTCGTGAAGTTCTGGTGGATCGTCACGCCGGAGCAGCCCGCCGCGGCCCTCCAGCCGATAGCGAGCGCGGCGATCGAGTACGCGCATTCGCGCGGCGCGCGCGTCGTTATCCATGCGACGCAGCTCGAAACCGCGCGGCTCGCCGTTGAGTCGGGGACGGATATCCTCGCGCACAGCGTCTTCGACGTCGACGTGGACGATGCGTTCCTCGAACTCGTGCGATCGCGCAACGTCATCTACTGCCCAACGCTCATCGTGTTGGGGAACTACGGCTACACCTTCCATGGCGCGCCGAACCTTACGTCGAACGATCTGCGCGTCGCCAATCCCGACGTCGTCGGAACGCTCTTCAACATGCAAGACGTCGAGAGCTCGTTGCCACCCGACGTTCTGGAGCGAATCCGCGCCATGCGGCCGACGGAGCCGCCCTACGCGGCGATGCGCAACCTCAAGCGCGTACACGAGGCGGGGATTCGCATCGCGGCCGGCACCGATGCCGGAAACATCGGCACGCAGCATGCGTCGTCGTTCTACGACGAGGCGCTGGAGATGGTCGCCTCGGGGCTTTCGCCGAAGCAGGTGTTGCTGACGGCCACCCGCGGCGGCGCAGCGATGATGGCGCGATCAACCGACCTCGGAACGATCGAAAAAGGCAAGCTCGCCGACCTGGCCATTCTGAAAGGCAATCCGCTCGACGATATCGCCGCGCTGGGGTCCGTCAAGTTCGTGGTCAAAGGCGGGCAGGTCTTCGATGCCGGCGCGATCTTGAATGAGACGCCCGAGCAGATCGTGCAGCGCCAAGTCAACGCTTACAACTATCACGACGCGCAAGTCTTCGCGGAAACGTACGCGACCTATGCCGTCGTCCAACGTCCCGGTACCCACGTAAGGAATCGCGCCGCGATTGCGTCAGCCTACAAGAGCCTCTTCGCGAGCAACCCGCAGTTGCATGTGGAGATCGTCGACCGTAACGCAAACGGCGAAACGGTCGTCGACAAAGAGCATGTGACGGGATTCGCCAACGGCGCCGTGCTCGACGCAACCGTCACGTATACCGTGGCGGGCGGAGCAATCGTTCGAGCCGCGGGGCTGCCTGATTAGGGAGTAGTGGCGCGCGCGACGTACGAGGCGAGGGTGAGCGTCGCTTTGGCAACCGGCGTAACGTGGCCCCCGATTTCGATGCCGCGTTCGCCGCGTTGGCCGTCGATGAGAACGTGGAGAATGCTGCGGCGCCCCATCTTCGTGCCTTGTTCGCTGACGAACCGGGTTCCGTCTGCGCTGGGCGCCAGGCCATGCGCCATCATGAAAGCGGCGAGGGGACCGGTCGCGCTTCCGGTTGCAGGGTCCTCGACGATGCCGAAATCGTTGGCGAACATCCGCGAATACGCACCCTGGGCGGTCGGTGAAAAGACGAAGAGGCACGTCGGCTCCGACTCGTTAGCCAAAAGTCCGCGCAGCGCGACGGTGTCGACTTCGGCGCGATCGACTGCCGCCTCGTCGCGCAGCGGAATGAAGACCGCGGGATTCCCTGCGGAGACGTTCTGGCACGGCACGTTGTCGAGCACGTCGTCGGGCGCAAGGCCGATGGCTGCCGCGCAGAGCGTCGGATCGTAGTCGCGCGACGTTCGAATCGGTGGCGTTCGCAACCAAATCAAGCCTTCGTCATCGATGCGAATGTCGACCGGCCCGACGTTCTCGTCGAGCACAAAGCGACGTTGATCTCTAGCAACTTTTCCGACGTCCCGCAGCACCCAAGCCGTTCCGACGGTCGGGTGTCCGGCGAACATCATCTCTTTGACGGGCGTGAAGATGCGAACTCGCGCGGCAGATCCCGGGCGCTGCGCCGGAAAGACGAACGTCGTCTCCGAGAGATTTGTTTCACGCGCAATCTTCTGCATCGTAGCGTCGTCCAGGCCGGTCGCGTCGTAAAAGACGGCTAGCGCGTTGCCCTCGAGCGGCGTTTGCGTGAAGACGTCGACGATCCGGTAATCTACGACCATCATCTCGTGGGAAACCGTCGGGCCCGCGGCGGTTGCGAGGGACCGTCGACCGGTGGCCTTTCGTGAGCCGGTGAGGGCGTGAGTTCTTCGTCGAGCGTCACCTCTTGGGAGGTGTGCGAGCGTTTAGCCGAAATTTCACCATTCGGCTCACCAAGTCGAGCGGCAGTGGGTCGTTGAAAGGGAACTGTACGGATCCCTTTGCAGTTTTGTACTGTGACAGTTCTTTCTTAAATGCCGCGATGGCCGCAGCACCCGGGTAAAATCCGATGTGTGATTTGAAGGCTGCAAACCAGACCAGCTTCTTCCCGTGCAAAGCAAAAGCCGGCACGTTGTAGCTGATCGTCTCCACCGCGTTTGGAGCGGCTCTTCCGATCGTTAGGCGCATCTTTCGAAGCAGCGTCTGCACTTCTTCGGGAAAGCCGCTGATGTAATCGTCGAGATCCGCCGGGGTGCTCACCGCTCGACGAGCTTCATCATCTCGGGCGCGTAGCGCGGACCTGCGGTCTTCGACGCAAGCCCATCGAGCTGCGCGAACTGTTCCGGCGTGAGTTTGAGGTCGAGCGCCCCGGCGTTCTCCTCGAGGTAGCGCACGCGCTTCGTGCCCGGAATCGGAACCACGTCGTCACCGCGCGAAAGAACCCACGCGAGCGCTACCTGCGCAGGTGTCGCGCCGCACTGCTCCGCAACGCCACGCACGACGGCTACGAGCGATTCGTTCGCTCGTGCGTTCTCTTCCGAAAAGCGCGGGTTCGTTTTGCGGAAGTCGTCCTGCGAGAGAGTCGTTACGTCTACCGACCCGGTGAGGAAGCCTCGTCCGAGCGGACTGTACGGCACGAACCCGATGCCCAGTTCGCGCGCCGTCGGGAGCACCTCGTTTTCGACGCCGCGCTCCCAGAGCGAGTATTCGCTCTGCAGAGCACTGATGGGATGCACCGCGTTCGCGCGCCGCAGTGTCTCCGGCCCGACTTCCGATAAACCAATATACCGGATCTTACCGGCTTCAACGAGATCTTTCATCGCGCCAATCGTCTCCTCGATCGGCACGTCGGGATCGCGGCGATGCTGGTAATAGAGATCGATGACGTCGATCCCGAGGCGCATCAGCGATTCGTTGGCCACGCGCTTTGCGTTCTCGGGCGATCCATCAACGCCACGGACGCCATTTTGGAACTTAAAGCCAAACTTCGTCGCTACGACGACACCCTCTCTGCGACCGCGCAAGGCCCGGCCCACGAGTTGCTCGTTGGTGTATGGGCCGTAGACCTCAGCCGTGTCGAGGAAGTTGATGCCAAGCTCGAACGCGCGGCGGATCGTCGCGATCGCCTGACCCTCATCGGCGCTGCCATAGGCCGAGGTCATCCCCATGCAGCCCAGCCCGATTGCGGAGACGGTCAGGCCCTGCGTGCCAAGTTTACGTTGTTCCATAGCGT
>Ga0182024_10004488_pt1 | contig 32058 bp, 23 predicted proteins | sample P32metaG_FD_120480 | JGI IMG/M metagenome (GOLD analysis project Ga0182024, IMG submission 120480) | Permafrost microbial communities from Stordalen Mire, Sweden - P3-2 metaG (Illumina Assembly) | ecosystem: Environmental > Terrestrial > Soil > Wetlands > Permafrost | place: Sweden: Stordalen...
AAGGTCGGTATGTCAGATGGCGCCTTCCCTTCGTCGCTCTCGCTCAAGCCTGCTCCCGGCATACACGATTGCTTCGTCGGTTTGCATCCATCCTTCGCACGGCCGCGGAGTGACATCCTAATCCCGTTCTGAGCCGGGAGAATGATCCTTGATCCATGCCACCGTTCAGGCTTTCGCCTTACCCCAGGGGTCCTCGCTCCAGTCCGGGTTATAGTGTCCCGGTCCATCAGCACTTAATTGACCCCATCCGAGCCACTGGCAAGCACGTTCCGACTTCCCGCCTTTGCGGTTATACGAAACGCCTCAGCTGTGCGGGAGCACCTAGGCCGCACGCCAGTGGGTCCGAGCTTTCACTGCATAATCCTTCTCGACATGTCGCCTTCTTCGACTCCGGGGAAATCAGTGACTGCATTCATCCAGTTCCTTCGTCACTGACGCGGCCTTCGCACAGTACCAAAACGCTCGGCTTTCCCAACATTCCCACAAATCCGTTACGCGTAGGGAGTGATTTCGGAGCTTCACAACAGTTCGCTTGCGCTACAACCTGCCGATTTGTTCGCCCCCCTGACGGATCAGACTCGGCTTTCGCTTTGCCTGCAAGGACTTTTACTTCCAGGCTTTCATCAGAGCTGTCACCAGGCTCTGACGCTGGATATGGCTACCGTGGCAACTGGACAATCTCCACGGGTCGGACTCTCACCGACTGGATTCGCAGCTAGCTTCGCTGCACTGGTACTTGCACTCCCACTTCGAGTGGCTTAAGCTCTCATATTCGTCCATCCGGGATTCTCCTTGAAGTGTGCTTGGCGGCTCACCTCTCGAAGTTTCTTGGATGGACTCCCGCAAATGTCAAACTGCTACTGCCACCCCGGCACAGCCGGGGGATCTCCCGTTTGATTAGCTGCGCACTGCGTCTTTAAGACGCAGTCTCCGGAATGCCCGGCTCTTTCTTGTGTGAGCTCGTCTCATTTTGCGCCACATTCCTCACATAAACACACAAATAGAACACACTCACGACTAGCAAGACAGACGGCGCTGGGAAGATCTGAACAGCCATAAGGAATTGGTGGCCAAAGGCCGTTTCGGGGGAATGAAGATGCTTGATTAGCGCGAAGAAGATCGCCCACGGAATTCCCGACGTCAAAAGAATCTGGACAACATTCAAGAGAGCTGCAATGCGTGCGATTGGTCCGCCTCTGATCCAGAGCATAGCGCATGCTGGAACCGTAAGTAACAGGAGCTTGGCGTCATCCAGTCTGTGATAGATAGGAAGCATCGAAAGAGCAGCGATCGGGGCGATGGCAAACCAAGCCGTTTTGGGTGAACTGCGCGAACGAAGTGTCGCAATTGCCCAGGCCACCAGAAGTACGCCGCATACACCATAACTCGCGGAATCGTAAAAGCGCGGAGCGTCTCTGAAGTAGCTGAACACGGTTTGAAGGCTGATAATCATCGCGATGCCATGTCCAGCAGCAGAGGCAGAGCCAGGGTCGCTGAGTCCTCCGTGCGCGGAATTTGCCGCCAGATTGGTCAGCAATCCGTGCACCCAATGGGGAGCAACATACGAAGTCCACGCGAGAACCGGCAAACTCCACGCAACAATTACAAGTAACGCCTGCACGGCCCGCTTTCGAAATGTTCCGCCGGCCAAAAAGAAATAGAGCCAGACCAACCCTGAATCGTGAGGTTTCAACATCAGACTGATCGCCAGGCCGACAACCGCCAACATAACGAACCGTTCTCGCACGAAACACCAAGCAGCCGCGATGCATAAGCCGATCGCAATTCCGCCCGGACCAGCGATAGCGAGGAACAACTCGCAATTTGCGAGAGTCAGCCCAATTAGAGCCCCGGAAAGAAGGGGTGCATACTGTGCACTGACCTCCCACATCAAAAATGCGCCGAGGATCAAACTTCCTGCTGTCGCCAGCAGCCACAGAATTTGTGCAGCCCAAAATGGTAGTATCGCAAGGGGTATTGTGATCGAAAACGCGGTTGGCGGATAGATGTATTGAGTTTCAGTCGTACGAATCTTCGCCGTATCGTGCGGACTCTCTCCGCCTTCCGTTCGATAAATCTGCTGTAACTCGTTCGGATTGTACGGATCGTGATGCTCGAGCAAGCACCGAGCACTGTAATACATCAACCGGAAGTCTGCTGTCGACACAGGAGCGGCATTCTCCAGTGCAAATCCCAACAAGAGAAAAACCGCCGTTCCCAGTATCATCAGATACAAACCATCAGTGCGTGCTTTGATCATACTGGCCCTCTGCTTAAATGGGGACTCATGCGATATGTTGGAATCATCCTGCCAATTTTCAATTCGGTATTCACACGTTTCACACGCCTTCGGTTTCGCTTGAGAGCGTATCTACGCCAGCCGGCCGGCGTCGGACGAAGACCCATAGAAAAAAACCTCCCACGCAGAGCACTGCGAGGGGTGCAGGGAAGACCTGGATAACTATGAGGGGCACTCCAGAAGAGATTGCTGAAGGTAAGTGCGCGTGCTTCAGAAAAGCAAAGAAAATGGCCCACGGCAGGCCTCCGGTAAACAAGATGCCAATTGCATCCACGATCAGAGCAAACCATGCAACCGCGCCACCCTCTTTCCACAGTATTGCGCACGCAGGAATCGTGATGAGAAGAAGTCTGGCATCGTAAATCCTGTGATAAATGGGCAAAACGGAAAGCGCCGCAATCGGCGCAAGGGCAAACCAAGCCGTGTTTGACGTGTTCGGCGAACGCAACACTTTAACCAACCAAACAAGTAGAAGCGCCCCGCACACGAAATAAGTCAGGGGATTGTAGAACCGTGGATCGTCGCGGAAGACGCTAATTACCGCCTGAAGACTTATCACCATCCCTATGCCGTGAGACGCCATGGAGGAAGGTCCGGGATCATTCACATCACCATGCGATGAATAGGTTGCAAGGATAGATTGCAGTTCATGAGGCCAATTGGGAGCAACATGGGAAACCCACAAAATTGCAGGGATGCTCAGAATTATGACCACTACAAGGACCTGCCATGCGCGTCGTCGGAGAACTCCTCCGGCCAGCAGAAAATAGAGCCAGATCAGGCCTGAGTCATGTGGCTTAAGCATCAGACTTAAGGCGAAACATAGTATCCCGATATATTCGAGTCTCTCGCGCATGAAACACCATGTGGCTATAACGCAGAGCCCGATTGCAATGCCCGCCGGATTGCCCAAGATTAGAAACAGTTCACTATTGGCAAGGGATAGACAGGCCAAGGCTCCAGCAAGAATTGGCGCGAATTGCGCCCCAATATCCCACATGAGGTACGACGCGAGGATTACGCTGCATGCGGTGAATGCAAGCCATAGCAAGTGCGCTGGGCCAAACGGAAAAATCGCGAATGGTAGAGTAATGGGAAAAGCAGTTGGCAAATAGTTATACCGTCTCTCGCTTCTGCGAATTTGAGGACTGTCCTTTGCCGTTGCCCCACCTTGTGTGCGGTATACGTAATCTAAGTCTGACTCGTTGTAAGGGTCGCGATGTTCCAGAAGGCATCGCGCGCTGTAATAGACGACTCTGAAATCCACGGTCGAGACGGGAACAGCATTTTCCAGCGCTGATCCGATCAGGACAAATATTGCGCTGCCGAGTAACACCAAATAAAGACCATCTCTGCGCGCCTTTGTCATTCTTGACCTTTCATCACAGAGAAGATTCCTCGAGACGACCGAACTATTCCTCGAACTCCGGAATAGATCGCTGGATGACCACCCTGAGTCCAACGTATCCAGAGGCCGCGAGATCATGGAATATCAAATCAAGCAGGAGATGTGGCAGCGATTCCGTGGTCGCTATCCAATTAGCAAGATAACTGAGGCGTCTGTGCTTTTGAGGCCGATCTTTGTCCATGAATCGGATAAGGTAACGTCCACTACGCTCCCAGTTCCTTGCGGATCGCTTCGGCAATCGCCTCAGCATGGCGGCGCATCGCCTCTTCGCTTTCAGCCTCGATCATGACGCGGGCCAGCGGCTCTGTACCGCTGTAGCGAATGACAACCCGCCCCGAATCGCGCAACTCGTCTTCGGCGGCGCGAATGCGCCCGGCTACCGCGGGTATCGATTCCATGGGCTTCTTCTCGCGAACCTTTACATTGATGATCACCTGCGGAAACACCGTCAGATCCGATGTCAGTTCATCAAGGCGCTTGCCGGTCCTGGCGATCAGATCGAGGACGACAAGCGCGGTCAACAGGCCGTCGCCCGTTGTGGCGAGATGCGGAAACAGGATGTGACCGGATTGTTCTCCGCCCAATGCGGCGTCGTTTTCAAGCATCTGCTCGAGCACATACCGATCACCGACCGGTGCGCGCAGCATGCGGATCCCAGAGCGCTTGAGTGCCGCCTCGAGGCCCATGTTCGACATGGTGGTGGCCACGACCAAATCTCCGGTCAATAGGCCGCGGGACTTCAGGTCTCGGGCTGCCAGCAACAAGATGGCGTCGCCATTGACCACGTTCCCCTTCGCGTCGGCCAGCATGCAACGGTCGGCATCGCCATCGAATGTGACTCCAATCTCCGCGCGGCGGCTGATCACTTCACTCGCGACCCAGGTGGGATGAAGCGCTCCGCAACCGTCGTTGATGTTGCGACCGTTCGGCGCGATGTTGAGAAGCGCCACGTTTCCGCCGAGCCGAGGGAATAGCGTTGGCGCAATGGCCGCAGCGGCGCCATTGGCACAATCAGCGACGACGCCCAGTCCCTTGAGCTGCAACCCTGGAACGGAATCAATGAGGAATTGGATGTAGTCAGCTTGAAGGGCGGCGTTGTCTTCGATCGGGGGAAGCGTTGACGGATCCAGCGTGGCCGTCTTGGCCGCGTGGTGCAAAATCTCATCCTCGATCGCAAGTTCGAGAGCGTCGGGGAGTTTGAACCCATCACCGCCAAAGAGCTTAATCCCATTGTCACGCCACGGGTTGTGGGAAGCGGAGATCACGATGCCCGTGTCGAAGGCATGTGTATGCGCCAGGAAGGCCACCGCGGGTGTCGGGACCACTCCAGCGCTTTCGACGGCCGCGCCAGTTTCGCGCAAGCCGGCGGCAATGGTGGATGCAATCCACACGCTCGACTCGCGTGTGTCACGGCCAAGAATGACCTTTGGCTTCGAAGCGGTTTTGCGCAGAGAATGGCCAATAGCCAGGCCGGCAGCGAAGACCGTCGCCGTGTCGAGGGGCGGCTCGCCTGCAATGCCGCGAATTCCATCAGTACCGAAAAGCTTGCGTGTCGTTGATGTGCTCATCGTCTCACTTTTTCTTGGTCTCACCTTTTTCTGAGTCGACTCTTGGGTGGGGGATCGGTCGCACCCTCTGGTTCTACCCGGCTCGAAAAGGAGCCATCACTCAGGCGCGTCCTGACCAAGTCGCCGGGACCGACCTGAGCGGCGGAATGAACGAGAACCCCGTTGGCGTTCTGAACCAAGGCATAGCCACGATGCAGAACCTCAAGCGGCGAAAGAGCGTGAAGGCGCGCGTCGGTTGCGTGAAGATGGGTGCCCAGGTCGCGAACAAATCGTTCAAGCGTGCGGTCAAGTCGGGTGCAGTTCAAAGCCAACCTTCCCCGCGTTTCTCCGATCGATCGGCGTGGATCATGCCTGATGACGATGCCGGTGAGTTCGGCAACCTTGCGCTGAAACTTGTTCAACCCATCGCGGAGGTCTGTTTCGAGACGAAGGCCGCAATCGTCCAGCCCCTGATCCAATCTGTTCAGCAGCGAGTTCATGCGCCACTCCGCCCGCTCCGCGTGAAGACCGTCAACCTTTTGGCGTGCGTGGAGAAGCTGAAATCGGGCAGCCCGTTCGAGCCGCGCGTCCAGGCTCGCAATGCGCTCGGCAACTTTGTGCTGGGCTTCGGTAATCAACTCGGCCGCAGCGGAAGGCGTAGGCGCGCGAAGATCTGCAACAAAATCGGCAATCGTAAAGTCCGTCTCGTGGCCTACCGCGGAGACCACCGGCAACCGCGATGCGGCAATGGCGCGCGCGACACGCTCGTTGTTGAAGGCTGCCAGGTCTTCGAGCGATCCACCACCGCGGGCCACAACAATCACGTCGACCAGGCAAGAACCATTGAGTTGAGCCAAGGCCGCTTCGATTTCAATGGGCGCGGCTTCGCCTTGTACGGAAACGGGATACAGCAGCACGTTAAGCCCGGAGTGCCTGCGTCCGACGATATTCAGAAAATCGCGGATGACCGCGCCTGTGGGGGAAGCGACGATGCCGACGGTGCGAGGAAATGCGGGCAACGGACGCTTCCGCTCCGCATCAAAGAGCCCCTCGGCTTTGAGCCGCTCCTTGAGCTGTTCAAACGCGAGTTGCAGAGAGCCCGCACCGACCGGTTCCAGAACTTCGGCCACCAGCTGCAGTTGGCCGCGTTGTTCGTAGATGCTGACCCTGCCGCGCACCAGGACATGCAAGCCGTCCTGCGGGCGGAAACGGAGCAGAACAGCCTGGCGGCGAAACAACACAACCAGGAGCTGTGCTTCGGCATCTTTTAGGCTGAAGTAGATGTGGCCCGAGGGCGCGGGCCGAAAATTTGAGATTTCGCCCTCGACCCATACATCAAAGAATTTCTTTTCGACGATACCGCGCACCTGCTCAACCAATTCGCGGACGGGCCAGATCCGGCGTGCAGAGCTCTCCTCAAAGACGAGGTCAAATTGGCCGACGGATGAGTTTTGGTTGGTCACCATGGTCGAGTGTAATTGCTGAAGGGCACCCTATTTCTCCCTTGTGGCGAGCATGGTCCTGAGTTGCGCGGCGAGTGCAGCGGGACGCCCGCTCAACATCGAAGGTGAGGATGGCCCGCTTGAGTAGAGTAGTTCCGCTTCACGCGCCAGCTCTGTACCCTGATCGAGTCCAAACGTGCCCAAAACCCCGGCGAGCTTGTGTGCTGCCGAGGATGCCTCCTCGCACTGCGCAGGAGTCAGAAATCCCCCAGCGAGTGCCGCAGCAGCACATTCCAACGTAGACACTCGCTCTTCGATCTGCGGCAAGAATTGCGACCACAACCGGTTCAGGGCCTCGGCGAGCGATGATGGATTGGACATTCCCATCAATAGACCTTCTACTTCCAGCCGAGGGCGCTCGCAATCTGCGTCGAGAGCGTGAGCGGGTCGAAGGGCTTCACGAGCACTGCGTGAATACCGAGATCGGCAAAGCGGCGGCGGTCCGTGGCCTGCACCTTGGCTGTAAGGAACAGAACCGGAATCTTCGCCGTCACGGGATTCTTCCGCAACTCGCGAAACGTGGTGGGGCCGTCCATTCCCGGCATCATGACATCCAGCAGAATGGCATCGGGCTTGTAGGTTGCAGCCCGGGTCAGGCCCTGGGCCCCCGAGTTGGCAACCATCACTTCCCAACCGGCCACTGTCTCAAGACTCATCGCTGCAACTTCGCGAATATCATCTTCATCGTCGATGATGAGGATGCGGTGCGGCATTGTCGTCACTCCATAGCCGACCGAGGGTCCTGGTGGCTCAGCTGCCGGAAGAGCGCCAACACCCCGCCGGATAAGGTAGTAATCTATCGGACGCCTTTGGCATGCGCCCGGAACACATGGTGAGCAGGCCTTGAGGTCAGGCGCTGGACACACCGGATACATCGGCAACTTCTGTCGCCGATTCAATATGACGCGAGCCGCGCAATATGGTGAGAACCAATTGTTCAAGCTGCTCTGGCTGCACCCGCGCCCGCTTTAGCAGCGTCGTTGGTTCCATTCCAAACTGGGCGCCGGCTGAGGTCAATCCCCGGCCCGAATAAGCGACCAGAATTAGATGCGTCAGGATCTCCCGTTCCCGAAGCCAAGCCACCAGGCTCAGCGACTCATTGTCAGGCATGCCCACGTTAAAGACAAGCAGGTGCGGATGGAATGCGAGGCATTCATCCATCGCCTGTTCGCGGCTTCGTGCCATTCTTACCGTCGTGTTGTCGCCCGAGAAGGCCTCGCCTACAAGCAGAGCCATCTGCTCGCTCTCTTCGACGATGAGAATCCGCGCCATTTCCGTGTTGGCTCCAAGTGCACGAACCAGCTCTGACATCATGGCTTTTGCATTGGTCGATCGCACGCTCCCGTTGCGGATCATCTCGGGAGCGTTCTGCTGTGTATCCAGGCTCAGCACGATGACCGGTGTGTGGGCCTCCGGGGCCGACTTGCGCAACAGCGGCAGCAACTCCCATCCATTGATCCCGGTTGTCCCGGTGTCCAGCACGATTGCTTCAACCCCGTCATGTGCCGCAACCAATGTCTGCTCGACTGTGGCCGTTTCGAGGATGCGATAGCCTTGTTCGGCGAGATGTGCACCAATCAGCGGCTTGGTAGCGCCGTTGTCGCTCGCCAGCAACACCACGCCCTGGCCCGGGGAATCATTGGACGCGCTCTTGGTCTTCGTTGCCGCGGCCGGATGATATGGCAGAAAGACACGGAATGTGGAACCTCGGATCGGATTGCGCTCCGCCCAGATGCGTCCATTGTGCTGCGAAACAATCGCGCGGCAGATGGCGAGACCAAGGCCGCTGCCGCCCTTCTGGCGCGAATCGGAGGCGTCGACCTGCTGGAAGCGGCCGAAAATGGCCTCCAGCTTGTCGGCCGGAATGCCGCGGCCCTGGTCGATGACTGAGAGCGTCATGCCACTGGAACCGGGGCGCAGCATGATGGAAACCGCCGAATTGGGCGGCGAAAACTTGATAGCATTGGAAAGCAGATTGGTAAGAACCTGGACCAACCGGTCCGCGTCTGCCGTGATTTCAACCTGGGTCTTATCGTGAATCAGCAACACTCCCGCAGATTCTGCCATCAACTGCATGCCATCCATGGACTGCCTTACCAGATCGGCCATTTGCACCGGGCGGAAGACCAGCGGCTCGCGTCCGCTCTGGGCACGCTCCAGGTCGAGAATGTCGTTGATCAGCCTCACCAAGCGATCGGAATTGCTCAACGCGATGCGAAGCAGATTGGTCGCCTTGTCGCTGATATCGCCAAGAATGCCGGAAGACAGCAAGCCGAGCGCGCCGCGGATGGACGTAAGCGGGGTGCGTAATTCGTGGCTTACTGTCGAAACAAACTCATCCTTCAACCGGTCGAGAGCGTAGCGCTGGCTGATGTCGCGGAAGCTCAACACGGAGCCCGAATACCTGCCCATGTCGAGGATCGGGTTCAGGAAGTACTCCGCGGGGAAGCCTCCTCCATTCGCGCGGTAGATCGTATCTTCGCCAGTCGAAGGGACGCGTCCGTTCGCAGCCTTCAACAGGGTGCAATCATCGCCGCATTTCTTGCTGGCAGGGGCGGCCCCGTGCACAAGTTCGTGTACCTGCTTGCCGATCAGGCTGGCTGCCGGTGCACCCAGCAGCCGGGTCGCCGCAGGGTTGGCAAAACGCACCAGCCCGTTCCGGTCGACACCGCAAATGCCGTCTGCTACCGAGTGCAAGAGAATCTTCTGTTGCCGGCTTAACTCTTCAGCGCGTTCTCGCTCGCGCGTTCTCGCAAGCATCTGGCCAAGCGAAGCTGCCACCGTCTCCATGGCAGCCGTGGTCTCGCGATCTTCGCGCAGTCGCAGGTGGCAGTAGAACTCCAAAACAGCGAGCACGTTATTGCCCACCTGCACTGGGGTGGCCCATCCCGACACCATCTTGTGCCGCATCGCACTCTTGACGCGTGGATCGCCGGCAGCCTTCGAAAGATCGCCTAACCAAACCAGGCGGCCCTCAGACCAGGCCCGCCCTGGAAGGCTGCCCCCCGGTGTCAGCGTCGTGCTCACGCTTTCCTGGATCAGTGATTCCGTTTCTTTCCCCGGTACACCCCATGCTGTGCTGAATTCGAGCTTGTTTTCTTCGGCGTTGATCTCCCACTTCACCGCCACGTCCCAACCCTGGGATACGCACAGCGCCTCAAGCACACGCATCGCGGCCATCTCGGACGAGACGTTTTCGCCAACAATCTGCGTGACCAGCAATTGCAACGCGAGCCGATGCTCCCGCTGTTTCTGCTGTGTGACATCGCGAACCAGGCATTGCACGGCCATCGGCTTCCCTGCCCTGCGCCTTTGGTGCAAGCTCAGCTCGAGTTCCTGCAAGTGGCCGTCCGCTGTTTCATTGCGAATCGGCGCGCGGTCGATCGTTTCGCCACTCATCACGCGGCGCAACAACGAGCCTGCCTCGGCCCGGCAGTCAGGACTGAAGACTTGTTCGAAGAACTCAACCTCGCTATCCTCGGCCTGGTCTTTGCTAAAACACCGTTTCCACGCAGGATTGACGTAAAGGAATCTGCCGGCCAGGTCGAGCGTCGCAACCATCTCGCTCGAGTTCTCGAACACATCGCGGTAGCGCTCACGTGCTTCGCGCTTCCACTGGTCTTTCCGGATCGTTGTGCTCTGATCCAGAGCCACGGCGACAAGTCCGGCCGGTTCACCATCCTGGTTGCGCAGCGCGGAGAGATGTAACTTGACGGGAAACAGCTCTCCATTTCTTCGCCGTAAGTGTGTCTCGAAGCTGGGCACCTGGCTGGGAAGCATGGCGCGAACAACCTCGGAGTACGCGGCAAGACGGCCTGCAGGCGTAGTTTCGTCATCCTTGTCGATGCCGCAGATCTTCTGCAACTCCGCGATCAAGCGTGCGCCTTCACCGGGCGCAAGAAGCTCCACCGTGCGTGACTTGTTGATGAGTTCAGCTGCGCGGTATCCCAACAACCGCTCGCCCGTCGGATTCACAAATGTCAGGCGGCCGTCCAGTCCGATGGAGACGATGATGGGCCCCGCTGAATCGAGCAGATCCTTAAATGGATCGCCCCCATATTGACCTGCTGCCTCGCGCTCAGAGGAGTTGTCGGCCAGCAGCCGCATGGCCACTGCGGCAGTCAGGCCGATAGCGGTCATCAACAGCAGCCAGTCGAAGCGCGGACCCGCCTCGAGGCGCGCCGTGATACCTCCCGCGGCCATTGCCAACGAGAGCACGGCAAGCGCGGACCACATCGATGGCGATGTGTCGCGTTCCGTTTCCTTTGTCCGTTGGGATCCGCTTGTCTCCATGCCTGTGCGGCTTGATGCAATCGATTGCCTGCGCCTGTCCGAAACCTGCAATTTAGGACCGCGCCCTCACCGCTCCTCCAATCAATTTTGGGTCATTCTTGTTATTGCGCGGCCCTCGAGGGGGTCTGGACGCATTAAGAGAGAAGGTCGACCGGCCATGATCTGCGGACCGGATTCAGCACATAGGTTCCAGCAGGCATGCAAGAGAACGCCGACCGCACGCTGATGCGGCGGGTTCTTGCGACTCAATCCGCAAAAATATCTAATACGGCTTGTAGCTAGCACGATACGCCTGCTGTACATGTATGTTACTCAAAAAACGCCGGATTGAATCCAGAATGGAACAGCGGAGGTTACCGCAGTGATGTAGCAGCCGGCGGTTGGAGAACTGCCTCGATCGTTCGCATCTACTCGCGCTGTTCCCAATCGTATACTGCCCCCATGTTCATCCTGCGGCTTCCTTTTCGCTTTGGATCAGGTTGTCTGATTGCCCTTTTCTGTTGCTTTCAGCCGGCTCCAATCGCCCATGCGTGGGGCAATGAGGGCCACCGGCTCATCAACCGCCTTGCTATCAGCAGCCTGCCCTCCGATGTACCGGCATTTCTTCGCTCTGACGCTGCGCTTGAGGAGATCGAGTATCTGGGCCCGGAACCGGATCGTTGGCGCTCACCTGCGGAGCCGGAACTGAACGCCGCCCAAGCACCGGAGCACTTCCTCGATTTGGAACCGGCTGACGCTCTCGGTCCCCTGCCCCGCAACCGTCTGGACTTCGAGGCCAAGGTGTTTGCTTCCGGCCAGCGCCCGGAAAAGATTGGCCTTCAGCCATGGCAAACGACCGAAGTTTGGGAACGCCTGAAAGCGGCCCTCCGCGAATACCGCCGCCTGTCGGCTGCAGGACAGAACACGCGATCCGTTGAACAGGCCGCCATCTTTTACGCCGGTTGGCTTGGCCATTACGTCGGCGACGGCGCCCAGCCGCTGCACACCACAATTCAATACAACGGATGGGTTGGTCCCAACCCGAATGGCTATACCATCGAACACAAAATCCACTGGCAGTTTGAAGGGCCGTTTATCGGCGCGAATATTTCTGCCCCGCAGGTGGAACCGAAGATGACGCCGCCCCGTGCCATCGAGGGCGACATCTTTAGCGTCTATGTCGCCTACCTGCGGCAGAGTGAAACTCAGGTGGAAAGGGTCTATCAATTGGAAAAAGCCGGGGGATTTGTCGGCGCCGGTTCGTCCGAATCGCGCGACTTTGCGGCGGCCAGGCTGGCGGCTGGGGCAAGCATGCTGCGGGACATGGTCCTCACCGCGTGGCTGGAAAGCGCAAAACCGGTGCCCGACCCCTATATAGCCAAATGAATACGGGCCTTTGATTTGCCTATCTTCGATGGCGCGCGAGAGAGCTGCTATTAGAGCCCCGATCATTGCGTCGGATCGGAAGTCTCAACAGGATAGGTCTGAATTTCGAGATCGATGCTGGCAATCTCTCCGCCGCAGTCCCGGTGATTGAGGCGGGTGCACTGGCAGAATTCAGTGAAGCGGATGTGGCCGTTGCGGTTGAGCTCGATGCCCGAAGCAATCAGGATCGTATAGATATCAACACAGGCCTGCCGCTCAAACTCGAACAGCATGTTCACCGCTCCTGAATCGTTGCTGCCCCGGCTCAGAACCCAGCCTCCGCATCCAAGAATCGCGCCGGTCAGCGTGTGTACCAGGCGCATGGCTCTTCGAGAGAGATAGCCCTCATCTGCATGGCCCAGGGAACGGCATATTCATTCCGTTTGTCGCCGAATGGAGCGGACTCTCTCACGATTAAGTTCATCGGAGCCCAGAAGCACAGCATGATGTATGTGCGAGAGTGGCACTTCGCTTGACCGTCTTTGACACATCCGACCCATCGATACCGATCGCTGTTCGCCACCTCGGTTGGAAGTCTGTCGAGCTCTCGCAGCAACGACGCGGAAAGCGCGTTGGCTCATTCCTGGGATGTATGGTTTAGCTTGATATGCAGGACGACATATCCAGAACGCGATATTCAGGACGCGATATTCACGATGATCGTTGGCAGTGGGATCGATATGGTCGAGATTAGTCGCATTCATCAATCGATGGTGCGGTTTGGTCAACGGTTTCTCGACCGCGTATTCACTGGAGCGGAGCAGGCCTATTGTTTGCGCAAGCGCAAGGCCGCCGAAAGCCTGGCGGCGCGCTTTGCGGCCAAGGAGGCAGGCGCAAAAGCCCTGGGAACGGGGATCAGCCGGGGCGTCCATTGGCTCGAGATCGAGGTGGTCCGCGAGTCCGGCGGAAAGCCGTCGCTGCGTTTTCACGGACGCGCAGCAGAGATTGCTGCCGCCCTCGGCGTGGCCCACACCGCGCTTTCGCTCACCCATACTGCCGATTTGGCGATGGCCAGCGTGGTCGTCGAAGACGGACGCTAGCCCTTTCTGTCTGCTATCCTCAAGACGTTGAGGGTGATAGGTCCCGGCTCAAAATAATCAGGGGAGTGCCGTGCCAAGCCGCAAAGAGATCCAGTGGTCACAACTCAGAGTTGGCGCATTGGTCCTTGTGGCCGTGGCTGTGCTTGTCGGACTCATCTTCCTGATGTCCGGCTCAACCGGCGGCATCTTCGCACCCAAACTGAAGCTTCGCTCCTACTTTGCAAATGCCTCTGGACTCAAGGACGGGGCCCCGGTCACGCTTGAAGGCGTAACCATCGGCAACGTTCAGCACATCCGTGTGGTTCCCGAGCGCAATCCGACTCCCGTCGAAGTCACCATGCGCATCGGCGAGGCCTATTTGCGCGATATCCACGTGAACTCCACCACGGCCATTGCGCAAGCGGGCGTATTGGGGGATAGTTACCTCGACATCGACTCGACCCACGCCTTCGGGCCGCCCCCTCACAACAACGCCGAACTGCTCGCGACCCAATCGCCCAACATCCAGACCGTAATCAGCTCAAGCCAGGACTCGATTCAGGAGGTCTCCGTCCTAATCCGCAAACTCGAGGTCCTGATGGACTCAATCAACTCCAAAAAAGGAACCGTGGGCGAGTTAATCAACGACCCGGCCTATTACGTGAAGATCTCGCGCATCACCGATCACTTGGAGAAGATCACCGGAGAAATCAGCGAAGGCCAGGGGACGATTGGCAAGCTGATCAACGACGACACCCTGTACACACGGGCCAATTCGGCTATCGACAATGTGAATCGGATTACGGCTTCTCTCGATCAGGGGCAGGGCACAGTCGGCAAGCTGCTCAAGGACGATACGCTCTATAACAACCTGAACACGACCGTCAGCAGCGCGAATAATTTGATGGCTCAAATCAATGCGGGCAAAGGGTCAATCGGCAAATTGGCAAGAGATCCGGCCTTTGCGCAGAAACTCGACGATACCATCACACGGCTCGATTCGATCCTGACCACCGTCGATGAGGGCAAAGGAACCATTGGCCAGCTGGTACAGAACCGCTCCGTCTACGATCACCTCGATCAGACGATGGACCAGTCCCAGCAACTGATCAAGGCTATCCGCGAAGATCCGAAGAAGTACTTCATCATTCGGCTGAAGGTGTTTTGAGAGCTTTGCCAATCCCGCAGTCGTTGCCGGGATTCCTTCTGCGGAGCATGGTCGAGGAAGCACTCCGAGCATACCGCTTGAAACGTGTGATTCCTGAGCAATCTCAAGCACGGATGGGACGATTACTGCGTTCCTGATCCTCGTCTTTCAGCGGCAAGGCGACGCAAAAGGAAATACTCATTGATGGGCCGGTCATCCTTCATTGCGGGCGTGAGTGGGGACAGCCCGATGAGCTGCTCTGTCGTCATTTTCTTCGAGAGCACGAGCTGAAACTCCTCGTCAGGTGTCGCAGCAGGCCCCCATTCCATCATGTCGGTCACCGCAGCCGACGGCATGCGTCCTACGAGTTCAGAGGCACTGCGCGTCGGGATAGGGCGCATGCTAGCCAGAAAATGCCACCCCCACCCCTCAATGGATTTGTATACGGTCACATATGGAAACGAGTCCTGGAGCGCCTTTGCCACCGACGCCTGTACGTCCTGATCGCCGCTTGGAAGCCATTGCGCGAGAATACCACTTGGCTCCAGCCTCTGTTTGGCCACCGCATAGAATTCGTCGGAGTAGAGCAAGCTGGACGCTGCCGCCTCGATTGGCGGCGGTGGATCGACAATGATGACGTCAAACTTATCGGCGGTGCGTTCCATGAACCGCCGGCCATCGTCGATGACCAGATGCGACTGCGACGATTGCAAAATTCGCTCTGCATCCTGGTGGAAATATGGATAGAGTCGCGGAACGCTGGGCACCAATTCAGCGGCCGTTGCGGAAATTCCCCAGGACACCACCGATCGGTACGTCGTACCCATTCCAAAACAGATGACCAGCGCGCTGCGGGGCTGATGATCTAGGGAGGCGAGTGTCAGGTGCGCCATCATTTTCGTGATCGGGGTAAGACTTGTCATCCCGGTTCCATTGGTAATGAGGTGTTTGTGCATCCCGACGCCCGTTGCAATGACTGTGGCTGTGCTGTCCCGCAACACTTCACGTTGCGGGTAGATCGTTTCGTAGTCCTTCGTGAGGAAGAAAACAAGCAGGGCGGAAAAGACGATCGCATAAGCCGTGAATCGTTCCCCAACGCGAACCTGTTTGTTCCTAGGCAGGGTGAAAGCCATCAACATCCACGGCGTCGCATAAAGCAGCATCGAGATATGCTCGCCAACAAACGGCAACAAAATAAATCCAGAGAGCAACGGGCCTAGAATGCATCCCAAAACATTCACAGCATACCCGCGCCCTGCACGATCAGGATTACCCGCCGAGTAACGGTCCACAAGCATTGGCGTAAGAAAGCCAATCAAGAGGGCAAATGGAGCGATACCGAGACAAACATGCTGCAATGGATTGAGCGGGAATCGCGGATCCGATGTAATCAGGGGAAAAAGGCCAACAAGTGCTAAAACGACCCACGCCAGGGGATTGTTCGGATCACCCTTTCGGCTTGCATTCCGGTACAAAATTGACCCGACGAAGGTGGCCACCAGGTAAGTCGCCAGGATCAAGGCGAAGGAGTAAACCAACGGGCCGATATATGGGGTGAAGAGGCGAATCCAGATCACTTCCATACCCATCGTCGTCAGTCCAGTCAGAAAAAGCAGGACCAGGACGCCCTTTCCCGGGCTCGGAGCATTCACCACCGCGTTTTCGACCTTGAGCGCCAGAGTTCCATCACGCTCCGTCGTGCGAAGAGACAGTCCGAAAGCTGAAAACGCAATCAAAGCGTTCAGCAACGATCCGATCCGCAGCGTGCCGTGAAACCCATAAACCTCGATGAGAAACAGCGGCACGACGGCGCCGGCGAAGGCGCCCACTACGTTGGACAAATAGAGGTAGCTGAAAGAACGGCGCGATTCAATCTTTGGATCGCCTTCAATCGCGGCCATTGCCAATGGGTACGTAGCGCCCATACAGACACACCACGGAAGCAGTGTCAGAGCCACCAGCGCGCCCGAGGCAAGATAATATGTCCCGGAAGACATCGTGGAATTTCCTGCAAATGTTTCGAGAACACGGTGCCCGAGGATCAACTCACCTGGAACCGCAAGAGACGAACAGCCAATCAGGAATTCAACCAGGGCATACAAACGAAGCGGGACACGACCCTTTGCACCATAACGCCGAACGAGGGCGCCGGCGCCCCAGGACCCAGCGCCCAATCCCAGCATGAACATGGAAAGCATGATCGAGACAAGCGCGGTCGTGACGCCGTACTGCGCCATCGTCAAGCGAAGCCAAACTAGCTCGTAAAGAATGCTGCAGAACCCCGAGAGGAAAAAGAACGCGAAATACCAACCCATCCATGCTCCCTTGAAATAAATCTCACGACGGGGATTCTATGTCGCTGTGCGGCTATGAAGGCGATTGAATCACGGCTGAACCCGGCTCGCAATCAAGTTGCATGCCGTCGCATCACCAAAGGTACCCGGGATCGGCGCGGGAATTTGATCGCGACGCGATTTCGATCTTATCCACGAAAAGTTCGCCAGAATTCGATGAAGCTCTTCAGCCGGACGACATGAAAATAGTCATTCACCACCAGGTAGAAGAGTGTCGATCCCGCCCACACAAAATGCATCGCGTCCGGGCCCAATTCATCGCTGAAGGGCAACGGCGCGGCGGAGAAAACCATGGCCAGCACAATCAGCGCGAGCTTCACGATGCCCATCACCAGGTTGATCTCCATCAGCTTACTGGTAAACGCACGACCAAGTCCGAAGCTTGCCACCAGCGCAGAGGCCGTGCTTCGCTTTTCCAACAGCATCAGCATGGGAGCCACCGCAAACGGCCAGCTAATGAGCGCCCATAGTGTAAAAAATCCCAGCGAGAAAAAGATTGCCCAGATCGAATAACCCACCAGATCGGCGTCGCCGTCAGGAGTGATATGTGTCGCAGCGACCCATTGGATCGAGTGGAACCATCCCCAGAAAACAAGGGCCAGCAAGCCCAGCCATCCGGCCTGCAGCGCGATCATCGCCAGCGGCCTGAACCGGAGCCCCGGTTCGAGTAGCTTGAGCACAAGTCCGCGTCCCATTCCCGAAGCAACGATCCACGCGATCGCAGCCGTCGGAACAAGCCACTGGAGCGAATGCGCGACATACGGTGCGTAGCGGGACCACACATCGGCCAGTTGCACGACAGCGACCCAGGGATTCTGTGCGTCCAGGTTCGAGAGCCCTGTGTAAGAAGGCGGCAGCACAGTCAGGATCTTCTTCGCCTGCCAATAACAAACCCACAGAAATGGCGCACCGAACAGCCAGCGCCACGCAATTTCAATTGCCGTCACGGAAGGGCGGCGAAAGACCCAGCCCATTTGATCGACGAGCTTCTGGGTCGCCCTCACCGGCCGCGCCATCGTGGGGCCCGCTTTCACTTCACGACCAAATTGACAAGCTTGCCTGGAACGACAATCACCTTCACCACAGTCTTCCCGGCTATGCGCGAATTTACTTTCTCGTCCGCGAGAGCCGCGATTTCAACGTCCGTTGAACTAGCATCCGCGGCCAAACGAACTACGGTCACAAGCTTCCCGTTGATCTGCACAGGAATCTCAATCTCGTCTTCCTTCGCCAATTCCGGGTTACTTACTGGCCACGGAGCGCGGAGCACCGCCCCTTCTTCGCCAAGCTCCTCCCAGAGTTCTGCCGCGAGATATGGAGCAAACGGCGCCAGCAGCAGCACCAACGAGCGCAGCAGTTCGCGCACCACCGGTGCAGGCACTACACCTGCAGCGAGCTGCGCATCGGCAGCCTGCATCTCATTGACGAATTCCATGATGGCTGCAACGCAGGTGTTGAAATGCCAGCGCCCTTCAAAATCCAGCGTGATTTTCGCGATGGTCTGGTGCAGCTTGCGCAGCAGCTTCAGCGATACCCCACTCGGCGCAACAACCGTCTCGCCCTTCGCTGCGCGTGCAACCGGCGTGTACTTATTTGCCAACCTCCACACCCGGGCCAGAAAACGGCTCACCCCCGCGACGCCGTCCTCCTGCCAATCGAGATCGCGGTCTGGCGGCGCCGCGAACAGTGCATACAGACGCGCGGAGTCTGCACCGAAGCGGGCCACCATGTCGTCGGGCGAAACCACGTTGCCCTTCGACTTCGACATTTTGGCGCCGTCTTTGATGACCATGCCCTGCGAGAACTGACGCCGCACGGGTTCGTCGTGCTGCACCATGCCCAAATCGCGCATGACCCTGGTCCAAAAGCGCGAATAGATGAGGTGCAGAATCGCGTGCTCCACACCGCCAATGTACTGGTCGATCGGAAACCAATAAGCCACGCGCGCAGGATCAAACGGCGCAGTCGCGTTCTTCGCGTCGGTGTAGCGATAGAAGTACCAGCTCGAATCGACAAAGGTGTCCATGGTGTCGGTCTCGCGGCGCGCCGCGCCTCCACACTTTGGACAGATGACGTCAACGAACGAAGGCACACGCGCCAACGGCGAGCCGCCCTGCTGCGTAATCTCGATCTTCTCGGGCAGAATGACCGGCAACTGGTCATCCGGCACTGGAACGATGCCGTCGCGCTCGCAATGAATCATCGGGATCGGCGTGCCCCAATAGCGCTGCCGGCTCACGCCCCAGTCCTTCAAGCGGAACGTCACCTTCGGCTCACCAAAACCACCGGCCACGGCTACCGCTTGAAAGCGCTTCACCGCTTCTTCATAGCCGAGCCCGTCAAATTCGCCGGAATTGATCACCACACCGTCTTTGGTGGTGAACGGCAGCTCAGGCTCCTCGGCGTTTGCATCAGCGGGCGCAATCACGCGCCGAATCGGAATCGCATACTTGGTCGCAAACTCGAAATCGCGTTCATCGTGGCCGGGCACACTCATGATCGCGCCGGTTCCGTAGTCGCTGAGCACGTAGTTGGCAACCCAGATCGGCACCATCTCCCCGCTATACGGATTGATGGCGAAGTGACCGGTGGGCACTCCGTGCTTCTCAATCTCCCCGATATCCCCGGTTTCCCGCGCGCTCTTCTGCTCCTCGATAAGCTGGCTCACTTGCACTTTGAGGCCAGCGTCTTCTGCCGCCAAAGCCGTCACCAGCGAATGCTCGGGCGCAAGCTGCAAGCTAGTCGCGCCGAAGATCGTATCGACGCGGGTTGTAAACACGCGTATCCTCTGTTTCCCTGTTCCCTGTTCCCTACTTCCTATTCCCTGATTGATCTTTTCCGCAAGGAGAAAGTCGACCTCCGTCCCTTCGCTGCGGCCAATCCAGTTGCGCTGCATGGTGCGCACTTTTTCCGGCCAGCCGTCCAGCTTGTCCAGTCCATCCAGCAATTCCTGGGCGTAGGCGGTGATGCGGAAGAACCACTGCACCAGGTCGCGCTGCTCCACAATCGTGTCTTCGTGGCGCCAACAGCGGCCGTCGATCACCTGCTCATTCGCCAACACTGTGGCGCACTCAGGGCACCAGTTCACCTTGCTCTTCTTGCGATAGGCGAGGCCCCGTTCGTACATGCGCAAAAAGAACCACTGGTTCCACCGGTAGTAGTCGGGCAGGCAGGTAGTGACTTCTGTAGCCCAGTCAAATCCCATGCCGAGGCGCTCAAACTGCCGCTTCATTCCGGCGATGTTGTTGAGCGTCCACTCGCGCGGAGGAACATTGTTCTTGAGCGCCGCATTCTCGGCCGGCAGCCCGAAGGCGTCCCATCCCATGGGGTGCAGCACATTGTAGCCGCGCATCCACATGTGGCGCGCCAGCGCATCGCCGATGGAGTAATTGCGCACATGCCCCATGTGCAACTGCCCGCTGGGATACGGCAGCATCTCCAGCACGTAGTACTTCGGCTTGTCTGTCCCCGCAGGATCGGCCGCGTAGAGCGCAGGGTCTGCGGCCCAGCGCGCCTGCCACTTGGCCTCAATCGAGGCCGGATCGTATCGTATTTCCTTGTCTTCCGCCATCACCCTTCAGTGTAAACGGAGGAGACGCGCTACTTCGCCTGCGCCGCGACCAGGCTCTTCAGCACCCGCACATTCCGCTCCTCGTCCCCTTCTTCATCCACAGGAGTCTCCGCAATGAAGGCGCAGTGGGCGAAGCGCTTGTCGTTCAGCAGCCGTCGAAAGAGTTCCACGCCAATCGTTCCCTGCCCGATGTGCTCGTGCCTGTCGAGCTTCGACCCGCGCGCCGCCTTGGCGTCGTTGCAGTGCCATACCCGCACCGCCTTGAAGCCCACCGTCGAGGCGATCCGCTTCATTGTGTCCGTGTAACCTTCGTCGCTCACGATGTCGTAGCCGGAGACATGCGTGTGGCAGGTATCCAGGCAGACAGCAACCGGCGCATGCGCCCGGAGCAACGCCACCAGTTCAGCCACCTGGTCAAAACTGCCGCCCAGCGAGCATTCTGAACCTGCCGTATTCTCGATGAGAATGGTGAACTTGGTCCCTTGCCATGGCAGCCCATCGATCGCCTTCTCAATCGATTCCGCCGCCAGCTTGAGTCCCACGTCGCGCGTCATCCCCTTCCACGAACCAGGGTGCAGCACCAGGTAGTCGGCGCCGAAGGCCAACGCGCGCTCAATTTCGCCGCGAAATGTAACCACGCTCTTGTCGCGAAATTCCTTCGTCTGGCTGCACACGTTCACGAGGTAGCTTGTATGAATCACCAACGGGCTGACGTCAAGCGCGGCGCGCTGCGTGCGCATTCTTTCGCACTGCGCTGGGTCTACCTGGGGCGCGCGCCACATGCGCGGGCTCGACGAAAACATCTGAAAGGTGTTGGCGCCGATCTCGCGTGCGCGCTGCACGGCGTTCGATGCGCCGCCTGCCGTGCCAAGGTGGACCCCGATGCGCTTTGCCATGCGAACCAGTCTAATTCGACCCGATCCAGCATCGATCCGTTTAGACCAGCTTCATCGCATCCGGATCCCACTGCACCACAGCGCCCTTTTCCATGCTGAGATTGCTCAGCAACGCTGCCCCAGCGGCCCTGAAACCAAATACCGCATCCTCCACCACAGGCTGGCGCGACCGAACGGAAGCGAAGAAATTCTTGAAGTGATCGTAACTGTCGCTGTATCCCTCCGGCGCTTCATATTTTTCCGCTCCGCCCAGCGACTCCTTGCCCGAGTGCGCCGGATACTTCTTGTCGTAGGCTTCGATAATCTCTTTCTGCATCGCCTCGGGAAAACTGCCGATCGTATATCCGGGAGCACTCGCGAGCGGCACGCGGTTGACGGTCACAGCGTTCCCGCCAATTTCCATCGTGCCCTCCGAACCGGTAAACAGGAGCCCTTCGCTCTCCTCCCCGCCATCGACAAAATTAACGTGCAGGCTAAGGTTGAATCCCTCGCGGTAATCGAAGAGGCCCAGCATCACATCGGGCACATCGCGGCCATCCTTCCAGAAGCGCAGCCCGCCGGTCGCCATGCCGCGCGTGGGTCCATGCGAGCCGGTGATAAAGTGCGTACCGCTGAAAAGATGCACAAACAAGTCGCCGGCGACCCCGCTGCCATACGCCTTCCACTTCCGCCATTGAAAGAACTGCTCAGCATTGAAAGGAATCTTTGGCGCAGTCCCAAGAAACCGCGGCCAGTCGCAAGTCTCCGGCGATGCGTCCGGCGGAACGGTGTAGTTCCAGGCACCCATCGACGAGTTGCGATCCCACCGCGCGGTCACCATGTTGAGCTGGCCAATCGCGTCCGCAGCCAGCAGTTCCTTGGCCTTCGCGTAAATGATGGAACTCACGCGCTGGCTCCCAATCTGAAGAATGCGTCCCGTTGTCCGCGCCGTCTCAATCATCTCCGGCCCATCGGAATAGAGATGGATCATCGGCTTTTCGCAGTAAACGTCCTTGCCGGCCTTCATCGCATCCACCGCCGCCTGCTTGTGCCAGTGATCGGGCGTGCCGATGAGGACCGCATCGATGTCCTTCCGCGCCAGGATCTCGTTGTAATCGCGCGTGGTGAAAACGTCGTCGCCCCAGACCTCCTTGCACCGCTCCAGGCGCCCGTTGTAGCAATCAGCCGCGGCCACGAGTTTCACGCCCGGCACCTGCACCGCGATCTTCGTGTCGTACTGTCCCTGTCCGCCCGCGCCGATCAGCGCAATCTGGATGTGGTCGTTCGCGGATACCGGCCGAGCAGGTGCGTCCTGGAGTACTGCGAGCGCATGGAGCCTTGTTCCGATCATCGTGCTGGCCGACGCGGCGCCGGCCGCCCTAAGAAAATTTCTACGATTCAATGCGCACACATATCCCTCCGGACATCGAGAATTCTGCCGCATACAACCATACACGGACGGAATCAGGTGGGCGGTCAAGGATTTTCTAGAAATTGAAGCTCGCTCGAACTAGCGGGATTTAGTCATCATCATCCCGACGCGCCTTCGCTTTGTGCTGTGTCAACAGCGTCGGCACCGGCGCATCGCCCATGGCATTCTTCCACAGGATCACGTTCAGCTTTTTCGCATCAGCGTGATCGGCATGGCGGAAATCCATCTTCATGCTTTCACTCGCTCCCGGCGCACGCTTTTCATTCGCGGTGTAGATCAGATTGTTGTCGCGATTCGACGTGTCGGCAACATACGGCGCCTGATCGCCGGGACCAGTGAATTCGCCCGAAATCAGCGAACTGAAAGCATCGTTGTTGTTCATCGGCGGCAGCCCAAGCAGCGACTCCATCGTCCGCACCACGCTCACCGTCGAATAGAAATGGCTGTCGACAAATGCCCCGCCATCGGCTCCATGAGGGGCGTATTTGCTGATGACCAGCGCATAACTGCGATGCGCATCCACGTGATCGGCGCCATCCTGCGCGTCGTCTTCCAGGATGAAAAACGCCGTGTCGTCCCAGAACGGCGAATGCGAAATTGCCTCCACAGCGCGGCCCACCGCCAGGTCGTTGTCGGCAACTGAAGCCTTCGGTGTTGGTCCACCGGGACGGGTTCCCGCCGTGTGGTCGTTGGGGATGCGCAACATCACAAAGTTGGGCATCGTGTCTTTGCCCTGCTGCTTGTCGGCGACCCAACCCTGCAGATGGCGCATGAAGATATCGACGCGAATCTGGTCGGGAATTGCCAGGTTGAAGTCCGGCGTCTCCTCGGCAAAATGCCCCACAAGTTCAGGCTTGGTCGCCGTATTCGCGGCAATCATCGGAATCGGCCACGGCCACTTGTTCACTCCGCCGCCCCACTCCGCCGGCAGATTCTCGCCGGGCGCCACCGCCTTGTGCGCACAGCTGCGCCCCTGCAGCATTGGCCCTAGCTGCGGATTGCTCGCAGCCGGCTGATCGCAAAAAACCGACGAGATGAATTCGCCGAAGTGATAATACGTTTTGCCGTGCGCCGCGAGGTCTCCCCACAGGTAGCCGCTCGTCGGCTCATTCACGTCGGGAATCTTTTGCAGCAGTGGATACCCCGCAGCCACCACGCCCTCAAAGTCGTAGAAGCGCTGCCCTCCGCGGTACGACTGCTGCCACGTCTTCTCCAGATAATCGGACCCGATCGCCGCATTCGACCACACATGCCCATCACCCGAAACTTCGCCCGAGTCAAAAAAGTTGTCGAGCACGCCAAACTGCAGCGCCAGTTTATGAATGTTCGGCGTTACCGCGGCGCCATACATCGTCAGGCTCGGATCACCGTTGCCCACCGGTTTCCCGTTCTGCTGCAAATCGCCAAGTACCTGATCGTAGGTGCGGTTTTCCTTGATGATGTAAATGACATGCTTGATGCGGCTCTCCGACGACCCAGCAAATTGAATCTTTTCCGCCGCCGCTTTCATGCGATTCGAGCGCAATACTTCATCTGTCCACTCCGGCATATTCTTCTCGATGCTCGCTTCATCAATCGCAGCCAGCGACCCATACAGCAGCGTCCCGATATAAGTTGACGGCCTTCGCATATGAATACTCTGGGAACTCTCCGTGACCGGCTGCGGCATGTTATTGGGCCCGGTTCCCTTCCCTTTTCCAGTCGCGACGTAGAGCTTTCCGCCGTCAGACGAAGACAGAAACGCCAGCGAAAACGGGAGCCACTCGGTGGGCACAAAGCCAATCGGCTCCACCATCCCTTCGCGCCCAGCCTTCGCCGTCAGCTTGCGCGGATCGATCACTGCGATGGCATCGCTCGCCATGTCGGCCACGTAGAGCCGGCTTCCAGCGCCATTCAGCGCCACGGCAAGAGGCTCGGCGCCAAAAAAACTTTGCCCCGGTAATCGCGTATCAAAGTACCCCTTCACTGCGAACTGATCTCCACCCACATTCACGGCCGCAACGGAGTCGCGGTTGGCTAGCGCGACGTACAAGGTCTTGCCGTCGGGCGCGAGCGCAAAGGCGCAAGGGTGCGTACTCGCCGCAACCGGATTCGTGGGCTTCAGTAACGCGAGCTTGCGGCCTACTTCATTCTTCGCCAGATCCAATTCGACGATTTCCGACGCATTCCACAATGCAACATAGGCATGGTGGCCGTCCTGCGAGAGAGCCAGCGCACCTGGATAGGTCGACGGTACAGCATCGCTCTCCGCCAGATCGAAGCGATGCTCGATCGCGCCGCTTGCCGCGTCCAGTAGCAGCACATCATCGGAGTAGTTCTCGGCTACCAGCAGCTTCTCAGCTCCCGCCGAACCGATCACCTCGATAGCAGCAGGAAACGGCACGCCCTGGTCGCCATCCTTCTCGCCGATCAGTCGCGTGATGTGTCCCGGCGCAAGCTTTTCGAGCGGCAGCCGAATGATCCGCTCCGGCGTTACTTTGCCCGCTGCGAATCCATACACGGCAATGCCGCTCCCTGTATCGTCCTTGCCCGTGCCTTGCGGATCCGTCAACGAACCGATGCTCGCGTAAATATGAGAGCCGTCCCTGCTGAAAGCGAGTCCGGAATACAGCGTCTGCTTCATCCGGATCAGCGTGCGCGCATCGGGAAAATCCGTAATCTGCCCCGTCTGCGTATCCAGAACCGCGAGCGATTGATCATAGTTCGATTCCGCCGTGCCGAACCCCGCATTCACCGTGACCACGTAGCGCTTGTCCGGTGAAATCGCAATCGACATCGGCAGACTGTTGATCTTTTGCGGAGCGCCCGGAACGGGCTCGATCAGTTGCTTGCTGGTAGGCAGATCACGCGTTTGGGCAACGAGTTGGCTGGCAATCAGTACCACAGCCATGGGGAAGAGGATCATCGGAGCTTTGATGAACATGGCTAAAACGATAGCAGGGGCATCCCCGTCCCATGTCACACAAATGTTACAGCCAACGCACCATGCAGACTCAACATCCGATCTACCTGCCTCGCCGTGGCCGCCTGCAATAATGGACCCTATGGGTTTGGTAGTCACCGCGGAAAGACTCTGGGACGGGAGCAGCTTCATCCATCGTCCAATCGTCACAGTCGAAGACGGACACATTCAATCCATCGCAAGCCAAGAGTCCGCTGCCTTGCCAACCGGTGCGCAGGTTCTGGATTTTCCCGGCGCATTGCTCGCTCCGGCGTTTTTTGACGTGCATTTCCACGGCGCCGCCGGGCACGACGTGATGGAAGCGACACCTGGCGCGATCGGGGCCATCAGCACTTTTTTGGCGACACGGGGGACAGGCAGCTTTCTCGCCACCACGGTCACCGCGCCGCTCGATGCCACCCTGAAAGCCGTCGCCGGGCTGGCAAAGTTGATCGCACAACCACCAGTCGCCGGCTGCGCACGTCCCATTGGCATTCATCTAGAAGGGCCTTTTCTCTCGCACGCAAAACGCGGCGTGCAGCCGGCCGCTCATCTGCTCGCGCCGGACATTGCAACCTTTGACAGGCTCTACGACGCAGCCGAGGGCAATGTACGCCTGATGACCCTCGCTCCTGAACTGCCGGGTGCCACCGAACTCGCGGCCCACGCAACATCGCGCGGCGTCCGCATCTCCGTCGGCCATTCCAATGCAACGGCAGCCGAAACACATGCGGCAATTGACGCTGGCGCAGTGAGCGCCACGCACACCTTCAATGCCATGCGCGCGCTCGATCATCGCGAGCCCGGCATTCTCGGCACCGTGCTCACCACGGATTCTCTTTTCGCCGAAATCATCTGCGACGGCATCCACAACGCGCCTGAAATGGTGAAGCTCTGGTGGCACGCCAAGGGTCCCGAGCGCAGCCTCCTCGTGACCGATGCGATGAGCGCTGCCGGTATGCCCGATGGCGAATATCAGTTAGGCGGTTTTGCCGTTCAGGTGGAGAATGGCCGGGCCACTGCCAACGGCGTGCTGGCCGGCAGCGTGCTCACCCTCGATCGCGCGCTAGCAAACTTCATCAAGTTTGCCGGTGCGACCGTAGATCAAGGCGTGCGACTGATGACCGCCAACCCCGCCGCCATGACCGGGTTCACGCAGCAAGCCGGATCAATCGCAGTCGCTCGAAAAGCCGATCTGGTCGCCGTGAACGCAGCGGGACATCTCGTCGGATCAGTGATCGGCGGCAAGCCAGTTTCCGTTTCCTAGCTGGACTTTTCTGCCAGCCGTTGCGCGCGCCATATCGCCCCTTCAATGCCCGCGACCTCTGTCTCGCAAATCGGCATCTCAGGCGCCGTAGCGCGCAGTCCGGCAAAGAACGGTTCACGAACGAGGCGTGCTTTGCCGACGACACTGCCGATCCACGCCACGGGAACCTCGGCTGTGAGCTGGAGCTTGCGTCGCAACTTTGCGCGAACGAGCAAGACCGAATCCACAAGATCTGAAGCAGCCTGCGCCATCACCCCTGCAGCAACAAGATCCCCTTCTTCGGCCAGCTTGCTGATGGCTGGCGCGAGCGCGGCGAAATCCGGCCCCGGCGTTCCATCGCCAATGTTCACCAGCTCATCAATTGTGGTCGTTCCCCAGATGCGTCCGACTGTCTCGAGCACGCGGGTCGGTTCTTCGCGGTCATAAGCTTTCAAGGCGCGCCGAATCGCATGCAGCCCGATCCAGTAGCCCGACCCTTCATCGCCGAGCCGCGAACTCCATCCACCGGCACTCTCACGGCTGCCGTCCGGAGCCCTGCCAATGCAATTTGAACCCGTGCCGGCAATCTGCAGAATGCCCGGACCACCCTTGAAAGCCCCGTCGAGAGCGATGACTTCATCGCCTACGATTTCAACCTGCTTCACGCCGAATTCCTGCAGCACCCCGTGGATCCATTCCGCCACGCCCGGCATCTTGGAACTGGCGACGCCTACCGAAGCAGCACATACGCCCTTCACACCCGACTGCGCAAATACTTCTTTGAGGAGTGCGCGCAGGTTGGTGTCCGCAACCTCGACGCCCACGCGCAAACGCTTGATCGACCCGTTCTCGGCAAACGCGAGAACCTTCTCGCCCTCGACAATGGAAGCGCGAGTGCGCGTGCCACCGCCGTCAATCCCTAAGACTATGTTGCCTAACATAACGTTCCCCAACCTAAGGTTCATCGATCAGAGGCTCCTGCTAATTCGCAGGTTCACCGCCGCCGTCGCGCAGCGTTCCAGCCAGCACGTTCAGGCTTCCGTCGGATTTCGGGGGAGCTAATCCGAGCAAATGGGCGAGCCATGGATACAAGTTGACGTTCTCAAATGGCCTCACGGTGTGGCCTGGAAGAATGTCGGGACCCGCGGCATAAAAACTCGCCTTCATCTCCGGCATCTTGCGCGGATCGTAGCCATGCATGCCGACGGGGGGAACCGATTCCTGCTTGCCCGCAGGCGGCCCGTGCGCGCGAATGATGAACGGACCGGTTGCAATCACGACAGGATCTCCTTCGCGCGGATTGTCGCGAAAATTCAATTCTCCCGGCACATCTTTGCGCCGATAAACCACAAACTGCGAAGACGCCTTCTTCAACTGGTTATAAACGCGCACCGCATCATCGTCGGTCTTCGCGTACAAAAGCGAGCCAGCCGTTTCGAAACCCGTGAGGTCCGCAAACTGGTCCAGCGTGAGCCAACTGCCCTGCACTTTTTCCATCCCGTGATCGCTCACGACAACCAAATCAATCGGCAGCCCCGTCGCATCGAGTCCTTCTTTCAGCTTGCCGACAAGCTTGTCCACTTTGACGACAGCGGCTTTTGTCTCTGGCGCATCGGGACCGAATTCGTGCCCTTCGTGGTCCGGCTCCGCATAATAAAGCGTGATGAAATGCGGCCGATCGGCGGGCGGCAAACGCAGCCATGCAAGCACCTGTTCGATGCGCGCGTCGTCGTCAATCTTGTTGTCGAATCGCAGATAATAGGTCGGTCGAAACCCCGCAATCTTCGCTTCAGAACCGGGCCAGAAGAAACACGCCGAGCGCATGCCCTGGCTCTCGGCCAGACTCCACAAGGGAGTGCCGCTATACCAGCTTCCATCGGTCACCGCAGCTGGGTCGTTGATTGCATAGTGCGCCTGCTTCGTCGGATCGTAGAAGCTGTTTGCGACCAGTCCGTGATGCTCCGGATACAAGCCCGTCACGATAGTGAAGTGGTTGGGAAATGTCAGCGAGGGAAAGCTTGGCAACATGCCTTCGGGCGCCCACACGCCTTGTTTACCGAGAGCCAGCAAATGGGTTGCGCCATCGCGTTTGGCGTAGTCCCAGCGAAAGCCGTCAAGCGAAACAAGCACGACGTAATGCGCCTTTTGCGCGGCCTCGGAATTCTGCCCGTTGTCGACATGAATGACCGGCAGTGGCGCATTCGTCGAGACTTCCTGGCCGGCAGCAAACGTTTCCCCCAGCGCCAGCCCCAGAAACAGCAAACATCCGCTGAAAACCGCACGGCCCCATGCGCGCAATCGCATCGACACCCCCCGGATCAGCTTATCGCACGAGGACTAGCCGTCCAGGCAACGGCTTGGCGTGGCGCCGCGAATATTGTTCCACACTCCAAATTGTTCCACGTGGAACAATTGTGTTGGCGGATACATAAGCTTAGCGCTACTTGCGCATTTTTTCGTGGAAGTGTGATCGCGAAAAATCAGCCTGAATAAGCTCGAAGAGGGTTATGCTGGAGTCGTGATTCTTACTCACGGACGTAGTCCTTCCCCACGTCGTGTACAAGGATCTCGGCGCGCGATCGAATGGCGAGATGGTCTACGGCGAGTTCCAATGTGCTGCCAAAGACCTTGAAGGCCATCGATGGCTCTTCTCGCGGCCTGTGCGCGATTTGAGCCCCGACGCGTGGGGAGCCAGGATCACCCATCCGCTCTGATCGCGTGCGGTCCTCAAGCCGCAAGCACGTGATGCGGGCGGGCCAAACGAAGCGGAAGGGTCACGCCCCTACCAGATCTAGTTGCCAGGGGCCGGAGCCGTAGTCGCTGTTGTCGGTGTCGCAGGCGCTGGCGCTGCAGGATGGTCCTTGCTGAGCCCGCGGATATAGACAATCAGGTTCCACACGTCATCATCCTTGGCCCTGCCGGTGTCTTCGGCAGGCATCTTGTCCTTGCCATCGCGGATGATCTTGAACAGTTCCTGATCCTGTCTGGTCGCGAGCGTCTTGGGATCGGTCCAATCGATCATCGTGAGTTGCATGTCCTTCGCAAGATCGGTTTTGCCGTCTCCCGAATCGCCGTGGCACAAGGCGCAATCCCGCGCGTAGAGTTTCTTGGCTTTGGCTTGCGAGTCAGCGGTCACCTTCGCGGAACCTTTGGCGGGGGCATCCTGCGGCGGTGCTGCCGAAACAGTTGACGGAGCGATCGAGAACAAGGCCACTGCAGAGATAAGCAGGAATGGCTTCAACATGACACTCTCCTCAGTTGCAGGTGTCGCAAAGGCATCTGGCAGCTGTTAATTTGAGTCGACAGCATTATAGGCCCATTTGAACGTGAGGCGCATCACTTGATTCGGAGCCATGTCTCTGAGAATGCACCCCAAACCCCCTGTCTGACCGCCAAATACGGGCAGAATGTGGTATACGTTTCCGCATGTTTCAACGCACTTCGTTTTGCGCTTTAATTCTTTTCCTCCTGCTCTTTGGCCGGGGTTGGGGCCTGGGATCTGCGGCCGCTGAGAAGCTGGCCGCCACGCCGCCGATGGGCTGGAATAGCTGGGATGCCTACGGCCTGACCATCGACGAGTCGGATTACCGTGCCAATACGACGGTCCTCGCCGGTTTGAAGCAGTACGGCTGGGATTACTCCGTGATCGACGAAGGCTGGTACATGCAAGACCCGTTCGCCGGCACGGTCGCCTCGCGCAAATACGTCTGGGATGCGAACGGACTTCTCATTCCCGTGACCAACCGGTTTCCTTCCGCGGCCAACGGAGCCGGCTTCAAGCCACTCGCTGACTGGGTGCACGCGCAAGGCCTCAAGTTCGGTATCCATGTTGTGCGGGGTATTCCGCGCGGCGTCGTCGATCAGAATCTCCCCATTGCCGGTTCCAGTTTTCATGCCGCCGATGCTGCCGATAAGGACGCTCCGTGCCCATGGGACGAAGGCAACTGGGGTGTGCGCGACAACGAAGCCGGACAGGCCTACTACGACTCCATGATGAAGCTCTACGCCTCATGGGGTCTCGACTACATCAAGGTCGACTGCATCTCCGACCATCCTTATCGGATTACCGAGATTCGCCAGATCGCCGAAGCCATCAAGAAGACCGGTCGTCCTATCCTGCTCAGCCTTTCTCCGGGCCCAACTCAGCTGGAGCACGCGGCCGAGGTCGCAAAGTATGCGCAGATGTGGCGGATCTCCGACGACCATTGGGATGTCTGGTCCGCTCCGCACAAACCTGGTGAAGGCGAATTTCCCTTTGCCGTGCGCGACGCCTTCGATCGGCTCGCGGAGTGGGCGCCTTACGTCAAGCCGGGCGCGTGGCCCGACGAAGACATGCTCCCCGAAGGCGCGCTCATGCCCCATCCAGGATGGGGCGACCCACGGCAGTCGCGCTACACGCAGGACGAGCAGCGTACCGAGTTCACGCTCTGGGTCATCTCACGGTCGCCGCTGATTCTGGGAACGAATCTGACCGAGCTCGATGACTTCACGCGCTCGCTCATCACCAACAAAGACGCGCTTGAAATCAATCAACACGCCATTGAGGGCGGCCAGGGGCTGATGCCGATCAAGGACGGCAAGACAGACTCATTCCCGCAGCGTTACTGGTATGCACGGACACGGGCGCATCAATATCTCGCGGTCTTCAACCTGCAGGATCGGGCAACGACTTCCGACCTTCCCTGGCTGGTATTTCACCTGACCGAAAAACCGCACGCGATCTTCGACATCTGGAATCAGAAGCACATTCCGCGTGCAAAGACATTGCATGTGGAACTGGCGCCGCATGGATGCGCGCTCTTCAGCGTGGAGTGAGCATGTGAAAACAACCAAACCCTGCCGCCTAAAGCAATACCTTGACGTGCGCAATCGGAAGGAAGCGGGGCCGGAGTCTTTCTCGAAAGGTAACTAATATTACTACGTTAAGTAATTAAGGAGCACGACAGCGCCCAATCTTGCTCCCACAGGAAACGCAGAAGCCGGTCCAAGTGATGAGCAGATACTGCATCTCACGACGCGT
>Ga0182024_10004489_pt1 | contig 32057 bp, 28 predicted proteins | sample P32metaG_FD_120480 | JGI IMG/M metagenome (GOLD analysis project Ga0182024, IMG submission 120480) | Permafrost microbial communities from Stordalen Mire, Sweden - P3-2 metaG (Illumina Assembly) | ecosystem: Environmental > Terrestrial > Soil > Wetlands > Permafrost | place: Sweden: Stordalen...
CGCTCGATCCACGGCTCATCGCCATGCCGGATCGCAGGAGTGGCGTAATACGGGGCGGCATCTGCCAGCGAAACGAAGAACTTGCGCCCGTTGACCACATAGCCGCCCTCGACCTTCCGCGCCATAGTGCCGAAGCGTCGGCCACCCACGGCAAGCGTCGCATCGGTCTCGCCCTGCTCCACCGGCTCGCTGTGGGGTTGCCCGTAGAACGCGCCTTCCTCGATGACCTCCCGGTACTTGGCGGCCCGGAGCTTGTCGTGGCGTTTGCGCATGGCGGGAGGCATCGCCATGGCGTCGGCAATTGGCCCCATCATCAGCATCACCAGGCAATGCATGTTGAAGGTCAGCGCCGTGGAGGCGTTGCCCTGCGCGAGCTGCTCCGCCACTAGGCAGTAGGTTTCGTAGTCGGCCCCAAGCCCGCCGTAGCGCTCGGGCACGCACAGGCCGAGGAATCCTTCGGCACGCAGATCGGCATAGTCGTCGAAGGGAAAGGACACCTCGCGATCGTGGCGTTCGGCGCGCGGGGCGAAATGCTCGCGGGCCAGGCGGCGGGCAGTGGCGATCAACTCGCGCTGCTGGGCGGACGGTTGGAGGTGCATCGAGAGGCTTCCCTGCGCTGACCGCATTTTGCGCCTATAAGCCACTCCCTGAAAGCCAACTTCGGCCCGGCGGCCTCGACCTTACCTCAGTCCCTTGCTCTCGTTGCAGGGCGTGGTCCCACCAGATGGAGGAGCTCGTCCCGATGTCCGCGGACTCAATTGGCGAGGAGCCGGCAACCGGCGCTTAGCCGCTAGACTATAGCCGCGCTCGCCCCGCGCTTCGATGTTGAGCTATCCGCCCGCGGGAAGCCAATGTCCGTTTACGGCGCTGAACTGCCGATCGCCCGGTGAGCGACAGTCGGCTGCTGTTGCCCCACAGGAGACCTTACGCAATCTCGATTGAATGGTGATTGCGAGGCGCTTTTAGCGGCCGAGCGCGGCGATCTGGTCGTCGAACCAGGCAAGGTCCTCCTTCCATTGCGACCAGTCCGGGAATTGCGCGACCAACTTGGCCATGATCTCGCGACCGGCGGCGAGGTGCTGGCGCGCCTCGGCCGCCTGTCCGGATTTCAGCAGCACTGACGCGACCTTGGCATGCGACACGGCCACATCGCGCTGCCAGCCGGCATTGCCGGGGTCGGATTTGGCCAGGCGCTCCTGGATCGCCAGGCTGTCGCGGTACGATTCGAGCGCATCGGGCAAATTACCCTGCGCAAGCAGCACGTCGCCAACCCTCTCGTACGAGATCGAGAGGTCGCGCTGCCAGCCGGCGTTGCTAGGGTCGGCTTTGGCCAAGCGCTCACTGATCGCGAGGCTGTCGCGGGAGGATTGGAGCGCGTCGGTGAGGTTGCCCTGTGCCTTCAGCACGTCGCCGACCTTGCCGTACAAGACCGAGAGGTTGCGCTGCCAGCCGGCGTTGCTAGGGTCGGATTTGGCCAGGCGCTCGCGGATCGGCAGGCTCTCGCGGTAGGAGAAGAGCGCGAGGGGCAGGAAGCCCTCGGCAGCCCCCACGTCGCCGAGCTCCTCGTAGGCAACCGAGAGGTCGAGCTGCCAGAGGGTATTGCCGGGGTCGGATTGGACCAGGCGCTCGAGGATCGTCCCGCTGCGCATGTATGACACGATCGCCTCGAACAGACTGCCCTGGGTGACTAGCACGTCGCCGACCTTCTCGTAGGAGATCGAGAGGTCGCGCTGCCAGTCGGTGCTGCCGGGGTCCGCTTTGGTCAGGCGCTCCATGATCGCCAGGCTGTCACGATAGGAGGCGAGCGCACCGGTCAGATTGCCTTGCGCCACCAGCACGTTGCCGACTTCGATGTCCGCGAGGGCGAGCGAGCCTTGGTAATTCGCGTCGTCGGGCGTTGCCTTGGCGAGAATGGCGAGAAGCTGCTGTGCTTCGAGCGCGCGTGCCCGTTCCTTGCCTGTGTCGCCGACGATCGCGTAGTTACGGGCGAACTGGATCAGCATCCAGGCCTTGCGGTACTGCAGCTCGGGGGTCGAGCGGCCGTATTTCGCCATCCCGTCGAAGAAGCCCTCGGCCTTGGTGAGGAGGGCGATCGTGTAGCTGCGCTGCACGCCGGATTTCTCGGCGCCCGCGACGGCTAGGTCGACGATCTCAGTCGCCGTCTTCAACGTCTCATCGAGCAGCGCCGCCTGCTGGGCGGCGAGCGCCTCCGCCTTCTGCTGCTCGGCCTCGGCGACCTGCTGCTGGTGGCGCGCGTAAAGGGCAGCGCCGATTGCCGCTACCGCCAGCACGATCAGCGCACCCATCACCGCCTGGCGGATGCGGGCGCGGCGGCGGCGTTCGCGCTCGGCGCGGCGGAAGACCTCGTCGGGCGGCAGGCCGAGGAGCCGCGCGACGATCTTGGCGAGCGCCAGGGCGAGACCGTCGCCGGTCTCGCGCAGGTCGGCGGCGAGCACGCCATCCAATTCGCGCAGCGCCGGCGGGAAGCACTCCTGCACTGGGTCGCCGGGGCTACCGTCGAGGATCAGCGGGATGAGCGGTCGATCGGGGTGGCGCTCGCGAAAGAGGCGCACCTCGGCGTCGACCGGCTTGCTTTCGGCCGAATGCGGCGAGGCGAGAAGGATCAGCGCCGCCGCATCGTCGAGCGCGGCGACGGTCTGCGCCGCAAGCTCTTCGCCGGCGTCGAAATCGTTGCGGTCGCGGAAGATCGGACGGAGCTGCTTGGGGACCGGCCCCGTCGCGGTGTCCGGTCCGACAAGGTCCTTGTCGATCCGAAACCCTTCAAGCCGAGTGTGCACCACGTTTGCCATCCGCGCGTCGCGGTGGCTGTAGGAGAGAAAGGCGCAGTACTTACACGTGACCGTAGCCGCCATGCCATCTCCGATTGTTCTGGCCGAGCCCGGCCAGCCTAACCGCGACGCGAGATTATTCGATGCATTGTGCTAAATCATCACCGGGACCGCGCGTGCGGGCCTGAGGCCGCTATCGGCGCCACGCCGCCGATCCCCGCGCCGATGCACGACTGCTCATTGGTACTAAGCGGTCATTCTGCTGACCGAGGAGACAGACCAGTGATCTGTCCGTGGCGATCTCCAGCTCGATTTATTGTGGAAATTCAAAGGACCCGAGACAGAGACTCTCGTATGTTGAGCCTTCCACCACACTAACCAAATCAACTGCTTAGAGAAACTAGGGCCATTTTAGGGCCATCCGCGCGGGTTAGATTCTAAGCGACGCGGGCCAGGCAGCACAAGTTCGCCGATCCAAAACGGCCCCGCCGCAAGGGTGGGGGGCTGCCCGCCCGAATGGCGGGAAAGAGACCGAACCGAGACCTACCGGCGTACTGTGGCAAGGGGAAACTGCTGCCCCTTAAGAGACCATGCCGGCAACTTCGGAAGGCGGCCGAATTGGGGTCATCCCCGATTTGCTAGGACAGTGGACTCATTAACGCGCAGCCATAGCCTGATCGACGCAAGCTGGACGAAAGCGAGGTAGTTGGCTGCGAGTTTGTCGTAGCGCGTTGCGACCTTGCGACAATGCTTGATCTTGTTGAAGAACTGTTCATCGTGACCGTCCCATGGACTGCCTTCGATTCCGGATGATGCACGCACGATGCTGGTGCACGCGAACAATCGACGTGTCGATCATCGGCACCGACGCATCATGTGCCATTGCCAGTGCATCGGTGAGTTCGTAGCGCATGTTTGGGCTCGAAATACGACCTGAGGGCTGGCCTCAACGCACCTTCAGTCCGTCCCCATCTTTTGCAACACAATCGTGGCATAACGGAATCAACCGGCAGGCCAAACCGGCTGAACCGGTCGAAGATGACCCTAAGCGACATCGGCGGACCAATTGTGCTGCAACGCACAAACGTGGCGCTCATCACTTACGTTGTGGCGGCCACTCAAGGCCGCCGTCCGAGCCATTCAGCATTGTGCTGTTGAAACGGACGAGCGCGGCGGTTGCAATGGCCTCCTTTATTTGAGCATCGGTCGCGCCAGCGGCTTTTGCCGCTTTAGTGTGAGCGTAAACGCAATATGCACAAGGAATTTGTGCCGCCACACCGAGGGCAATGAGTTGCTTGGTTTTCGTGTCCAAAGCTCCCGTGGGATTCAGCACGGCCAGGTATTCGTCCCAATGTGGCTTCAGTGCCTGGTCAGGAAGTGTCTGTTTCATCCATTCAGGGGCCTCCTGAGCGCTGACGCTTGGTTCCGTTGCCAAGGCCAACAGCAGCGCTAGACCGGCACTCGCTAGTAGAGTTTTCATGAGTGATCTCCCTGTTGAAGCGCGATGGCGATGCCGCGAGTATTGAGCTACCACCTGCTGGCGCAGCGCTTCGCAATCGACGGCGAGCGCCGGGGTCGCGCCGGCCGCCGCGAGCAAGGTGACGGTCATGATGGCGGTGGCAGGCTGGCGGAGGGGCATCAGAGGGCTCCTTTCAGAATTCGGCCGCGGCAAGGCGGCGGTGCAGTGGCGACCAACCTGTCGCCCGGTCGATCGGAAGTCCTGAAACCGATCCGAAAAAGCTGCGAAAAATTGCCAAAAAGGGACTAGAACCGCGGTGCTATGACGAACGTTGCGCTTGGACCGTTTCGCCTGAACCCGGGGAGCGATCTGCTGCTGCGCGGAACCGAACCGGTGGCCCTCGGGAAGCGGGCGATCCTCGTATTACGGGCGTTGATTGAGCGGCCTGGCGCATTGGTCTCGAAGGAAGCGCTGATCGAAGCCGCGTGGCTGGGCCAGGCAGTCGAGGAAAGCAACCTTACCGTTCAGATCGCCGCCCTGCGCCGCGCATTAGGCACGGCCTCCGGCGGGGACGGCTGGATCGAGACCATGCCTCGTCGCGGCTATCGCTTCGTCGGGCCGGTCGTAGCCGCCGAAGCGCCGTCGTTGGCATTGCCCGAGAAGCCGTCGCTCGTGGTCTTGCCATTTCAGAACATGACCGGCGACGCCGAGCAGGAGTATTTCGTCGACGGCATGGTCGAGGAGATCACCACGGCAATTGCGCGGCTGCCGTGGCTCTTTGTCATCGCCCGCAACTCCGCATTCACTTACAAGGGCAAGCCGCGCGACGTGAAGCAGATGGCGCAGGAGTTGGGCGTGCGCTACGTGCTTGAAGGTAGCGTGCGCAAAGCCGCCAACCGGGTCCGCATCACAGGGCAATTGATCGACACGGCGACCGGCGCTCACATCTGGGCCGACCGCTTCGACGGCGCGCTCGACGACATTTTCGATCTGCAGGATCAGGTCGCGTCGAATGTCGCCGGCGCGATCGAACCAAAATTGCGCCAATCCGAGATCGAACGCGCCGGTCGCAAGCCGGCCGCGAACCTCACCGCCTACGACCTCCATCTGCGCGCATTGGCGCAATCCTACCGCTATACCGAAGAGGGCCTTGCCGAGGCGGTCGCCCTCGCCCGGCAGGCGTTGGCGATCGATCCGTCCTACGTGCCAGCGGCAGCGATGATCGGCGTCTGTCGATGGATGCAGCGGGTTCAGGGGTGGGGAGCGCTGTCCGCTGACGACGTCGGCGAAGCCTGCCGCCTGGCGCGACAGGCGCTCGAAGCCGAGCGCGATGACGCCGAAACGATTTGGCAGGCTGCCTTGACGCTGTTTCGGCTGGCCGGCGAGACGGCGATGGCGGCGGCGGCTCTCGATCGCGTCCTAGCGCTCAACCCAAACGCAGCTCACGCCTGGATGGCCCGAGGGAATATCCACGCGTCGCGCAACCAGCCCGAGGCGGCGATCGAGGCTATCGAACGAGCACGCCGTTTGAGCCCGTTCGATCCGTATACCTTTTTCTACGCCTTTACTATCGCTATCGCTCATCTCGGCGCGCGACGCTTCGAACAAGCAGCCGAATGGGCCGATCGCGCCTTGCACGACCAGCCGCGCTTGGCCTCAGCAATGCGGCTCAAAGTCGCCGCGTTGGCGTATCTCGGCGATCTCGACGAGGCACGTGCGGAACTCAGTCGACTACTTGCCATAGACCCCAAGGTGACCATCGCCGGCTATCGCGCGTACGCCGCTCACTTTCTGGCACCGGAAGTTCTCGAACTCCAGGTCACCGGCATGCGCCTCGCTGGCATGCCGGAAGACTGAGCCGCCCCCTGTCGCACTGCTGAAGGTCTGCTACGGTCCTTTGGTCGAAACACCGGGCCACTGGCAAACGGCCGTTATCGGCGCCACGCCGCCGATCCCCGCGGGGCCGATGCACGACTGCTCATTGGTACTAAGCGGTCATTCTGCTGACCGAGGAGACAGACCAGTAATCTGTCCGTGGCGATCTCCAGCTCGATTTATTATGGAAGTTCAAAGGACCCGAGACAGAGACTCTCGTATTTTGAGCCTTCCACCACACTAACCAAATCAACTGCTTAGAGAAACTAGGGCATTTTAGGGCCATCCGCGCGGGTTAGATTCTAAGCGACGCGGGCCAGGCAGCACAAGTTCGCCGATCCAAAACGGCCCCGCCGCAAGGGTGGGGGGCTGCCCGCCCGAATGGCAGGAAAGAGACCGAACCGAGACCTACCGGCGTACTGTGGCAAGGGGAAACTGCTGCCCCGAAGCCGACCGTCGGCTCCAAGCGGCGGCGCAGCGAAGGCCGATTGCCGGCCGGATAGCCTGCGGATCATTGAAATGGCCCGCTTCGTGGGCGCATAGTCGCGACAGCGAGCAAATCGCAGAACCCGCAAAAGCGGGGGTTTTGAACAGGGAGAAAGCGATGGAACAACTGACCAGGCGGTCGCTGTTGCGTGCCTCGGCGGGGCTCGCGGCGGCCAGCACGATCGCACGCCCCCACATTGCCAATGCCGCGGCGACCACGGCGACGGTCTGGTGGGTGCAGGGCTTTGCCCAGGAAGAGGATATCGCCTTCAAGAAGCTCGTCGAGGATTACCAGAAGGCGAGCGGCAACACGATCGACTACAGCATCCTCCCCTTCGCCGCGATGCGCCAGAAAGAGGTCGCCGCGGTGACGAGCGGGGTCGTGCCCGACATCATCGATCTCGGCGACTATTATTTTGGCCTGATGAGCGCCTGGAGGGACCAGCTGGTCGATTTGACCGACGTCATCGAGACGCAGAAATCGCTGTTCATGCCGACGGCGCTGCAGACCGCCTTCGCATACAACAGCGTCACGAAGAAACGCGGCTATTACATGATCCCGAACCGCATGACGGTGTGGCCGTTCCATGTTTGGAAGTCCTTGCTTGACAAGGCCGGCTACAAGCCGTCGGACATACCGAAGACTTGGGACGCGTTTCTCGATTTTTTCCCGCCTGTCGCGGAGAAATTGCGGTCGCAGGGCCAGCGCAACATCTATGCCTATTCGGTTATGATCAGCGCGGCCGGGTTCGATGCAATCAGGCAAACCGACCACTTTATGGTCGCCTATGGCGGCAAGGACTTGTTCACCGCCGACGGTAAAGTGCATACCGACGATCCCAAAATTCGCGAAGCAGCGGTGAAAGTGGTCACCAAACTGGCGGGCGCCTTCAAGAACGGGTTTATGCCGTCGGCGATACAGAACTGGAACGATGCCGACGACAACAACGCCTTTCACTCGAAGTTGCTCGTCATGGATTTCGACGGCACGATCTCGACCGAGGTCGCGCTGTGGAAGGACAAGGAGCAATACGATGACATCCTGACGTTGGGCCTTCCGCTCGACAATGACGGCAAGCCGGTGGCGGGCTTCATGGACCCGGCGGCGCTGGTGGTCCCGAAGGGCGCTCCCAACCTCGCCGTCGCCAAGGATTTCCTCAAATATTCGATCGAGCCAAAGGTGCTCGCCGCCCTTCTGAAGGTCGGGCTCGGCCGGCGGCTGCCGCCGATGAAATCGATCGTCGAGAACGACAAGGCGTACTGGCTCGACCCAAAAAACGAGCCGCTCGCCGCTTATACCCAGATGGGCATCTACGGTCCCACGATCGCACCTTACGAGGTATTCAACCCGGCGCGGGCGCAGGTCGCGACCGAGAAGGTATTCCCCCTCGCGATCCTCGATGTGATCAACAAAGGGGTCACCCCCGAAGCGGCCGTCGACACGGCATTCAAGCGCACCGAGGCGATCTTCGCGCAATACCCGATCCAGCAAAGCTGACTTTACAGCCGGGCGGCCCCGAGATGGACCGCTACCGGCGCCAAGCCGACGACGGCGAGATGAGCACCGCTCGGCCGGTATTGCCCCATTGCGGCCATAGCCTGGCGCGAGCCGGGGCGTCCCACGAGGGTGAGAGCGGACATCTCATCTGAGGACTGAACGGCTGAGAAGCGCCATCGGACGCGCCTATCCACATTTTCCCATTCCGAACATCGCCCGACATCAGTCGGGCATGGCAACGAGCGCATCGATCGCTAAGCATGGGGGCCCGCGCGTCTACCGCACTGCGTTATCGAATGCTGAGCGTCGTTCACAGCGACCGTCAAATTTAGCGGAATGCTCGAAATACACTGTTTTCGGACGCCGCCTGACGAGATGCAGGTAAATATGCACGCAGGGTCAGGTGATTAGTCACTGTGCGCGGTCGGGAACGCGGATTGACCCCGCACTGCCCGTTGCGCGAAGCTCCGCCATGGCCACGATCGAGCACTTAAAGTATCAATTGACGGGGCTTGCGGAAGGCACACACACGCTCGACCGTTTGATCGATATCGCGAAAGAGCGCGTCGAAACCGCTTGGGCTGGACTGACGCCCGAGGATATCAACGAACTCGACTCCTGGTTGAGTAGTCGGGGTGGGTTGACGAGGGGAGAGGCGCGCCTCAGATGGCGTTTCGTCCGGGGCGTCTTTGCCACCGTGCGAGAAGGGCGCGGTTCCGGCGGATGGCCGAGTCACAGGTTTCCGATGCTCGCCTGATGACTGTACCGCCAGCGCCGGGCTCGCCGACTTTGGGCGCGGGACGAGGTTGGGAGATCACGCCTGCCGGCCCCAGCGTGATCAATGATGCCATAGCGTTCTACTTCAGGGATGCCCCGATGGCTGCCGCATGTGCCGGTCACTGGTGCGCTCCCGTGGCCTCAACCGTAGCTGAAGGCACGAGCCCATCCAGGCGTCCCGGCGCACCCGCAAAAGACGCCCTAGCGGATCGATCTTTTTGAAGGCGGAGACATGGATTTCACGATCCAATATTTCGGGACGCACGATCGCCTGTATTACGCGGAGAAAGTTGATGTTGGTGAGATGGTTGAAGCGCTCGACCGCGCCAGAGACACGTTAAAAGCGCACCAACCCGCGCCGGGGGCGCCTAGCAGCGACGAGCGGCTAGTCGGATACGTCATTCTTGATCAAAGGGGACGCCCGGTCGCGCGCGGCTACGCTGGCAGGCCCCATCCTTGATCCGCGACGACGAGCCCGCCCGACGCATCCCCGCGCCGCTGCATAAGACGCCCCAGCGAACCTTCCGCCGGTAGCGGGATAGCGATTCCAGGTGCCCTCGAACACCGCCTCGCCCTTGTCGTCCGGCATGCCGATGTTGAAAATGCGGACCTTCACACATCGGCGGCGCGGATCGGGACGAGGCGGCGAGTAGTGGTCATCCCGTCTCGCCCGCAGCCAGGCACCGGCCGGACAAACGGGACCCTGGACGGCTTGACAATGGGCGTCGTGGGCGGAGGTCAATGCCACCACGATCGTCTATCAGCGTGCTCTGTCGATCGCGGTCGATTACACACAAAGCGGAAATGCTGAGCACGTCATAGACCTCGATGCCCAGATCGCGGACGGTACTTTCGAGTTTCGTATGTCCAAGCAGGAGCTGGACTGCTCGCCGGTTGCCCGTCTTCTTGTAGATCTGCGCCGCCTTGGTCCGCCGCATCGAATGCGTGCCGTAGGCCGCGCTGTCAAGCCCGGCGCTCTCGACCCAGGCATGGACGATCCGCGCATACTGTCGTGTAGAGAGGTGTGGTTGCATCCGGAAGCGGCTCGGGAAGAGGTACTGTCCATTCCGAGCGTCGCCCTCGGAAAGCCAGGCTCGGATTGAGGCTCGGGTTTGTTCAGTAATTTCGAACTGGACCGGTCGGCCTGTTTTCTTCTGAATGACGGTAGCGCGATCTCTGACCCTGCGGGCGGCGCACACATCTTCGACTTGTAGCCGGACGAGATCGCAGCCCCTAAGCTTGCTATCATTGCGAGATTAAACAAAGCAAGGTCGCGCGCTCGGTGATGAAGCTGGAGCCGGACCCGGATTGCCCAGACATCCTTCGGTTTGAGCGGCCGCTTCTGCCCGATGAGCCGATCCTTGTTCCAGGGAACATTCCTCGCCAGCAGCGATGGCTGACTGTCGTTATCCATGGTCGCCTCCCTTGAGCCGACCAGCCACCCCTCCCAGCGCCTGCCGATTGACGGGCAGGGCAGTCTAACCGGACATTCGGACGACGGCTCTCGGCATCCGTTCCGACATTCGATCCGGCTATTCCTACCTGCCGCATCCGACCCCCAAGCGGCCATTCGTTTGCTGCTGGGGTGGTCGGCAGTTCATCCCCCACACCTGACCTTGGTCAAAGGGTCAACCCCCGCGTTGGCTGGGCGGCTCGCCTTTTGCCACGGGTCGCCGCTCCGGATCCAGCTGTGTCCAAATCTCGGCGTCGCGTCCGTAGACGTCAGGGCGAAATTGCAACCTACCGTCGGCATCCGCGAACGCGGTCTGGTAGATCACGAATACCGGCACGGGCTGCGGCAGATCGCTTCGGGTGGTGCTGCCCGTCGCGATCGCTTGATTGATTGCATCGATCGGTTGCTGCATCAGCAAAGCGGCCAACTCCCATGGATTCTCCACCCTGATGCATCCATGACTGATACGGCGGTCGTCGCGGCTGAACAGATTTTTTGACGGGGTATCGTGCAGGTAAACGTCGAACCGGTTCTTCATCTCGAACATTAATTGCCCGAGCCCTGAGTTGGGTCCCGCCAGCTGCTGCAGCCCGCCATTGGGCAGCATGACCATGTTGTGCCCCGCCAAATAATTCGGGTCGTGACTGGCCTTCGGCAGGATCTCGTCGGTGGCAATGTCGTCCGGGATGTTCCATGGGGGGTTGAACAAAATTCCGTCGATTGTGGCCCGGAACTCCGGGCTCTGATTGCGCCTCTCATCTTGACCGACAATGACCCGCGTGGAGAAAACCGGCCGATCGTCGCGGTACAGCACCAGCCGCTCGTCGGCAACGTTGACCCAGACGCGGTCCGCCGGCAGCCGCCGCGGCAGCCAGCGCTCGCGTTCGAGGTTTACCTCAATCTCGCGCAAGCGGGTCGTCGCGGTCTTGCCGCCGACCGGGATGCCCGCGTGAAAATTCTGCAAAGCCTGGCGCAGCAACCGGTAGGTCGGCGTCGTCGGCGCTAAAGCTTCGATCGCCGCCGCGGCGTTGGGGCTGGCGGTAGCCGCGTCGAGCGCGGCAGCGACGTCGATCGGCTCAGGCGTCAAAGCCTCGTCGTCTCTGCGGCGCTCGACCGGCATGACTCCGCGGGCCAGCGCGTTGGCATAGGATAGGAAGGCGTCCGACAGCAACAATTCCCGGTGAAGCGGCGGCAATGTTGGCGACAGCAGCAGATTGGCGTGAAACAGTTGAGGGGCGAGGCCATGCTCGCCGGCGCGCAGCACGGCATTCGTCAGTGAGTTCGCTTGCGCCGGCCGGGTCGTCCATACTGGCTCGAAGCCATGGCGCGCGTAGAAGCGTCGTAGTAATCCGACGTTCAGCCGCTCACCGGCGATGACTAACTCGGGCCCGCTGTCGAGCAGCTTGCCGAGTTCGGTGTTGGCATATGCCGCCATGGGGGCGGACGGTGCCGACGCGAAGGTTCCGCCGCGCTCCTGCTCCGCCGCAAGAACTGCCGGCGGAGCAAGCGCACATGCTGCGGCGAGCGCAATCGCGCTGCCCGTAAGTGGTCCGACGAATGCCCAAAAGCCTCTCGTTGAGAAGCTGCATGACGGGAACAAAGATAGCCTCACCGAAAGCGTGGTCCCGGCGCTACTTGCGCTGCCGTTGGTGGAAAACGGCGGCGCGCGTTTACGGTTCCGAATCAAGGTTGGGAAAAACCTACACGCGATAGCCTCTCTAGACCGCACGCGATAGTCTCTCTAGACCGCACGCGATAGTCTCTCTAGACCGCACGCGATAGTCTCTCTAAAACGATTGTGCCCACCAGAACGAAGTTTCTTCAAGCCGCAGTAAGAGGAGCATCTTGATTTATCGACCCTCGAGTGTGGACTGCCATCGGGATCCGCCCAATAGCGCGCCGTGGCGCCCAAACCCGATTTTTTGCCACGGCGCGGGAACCAGGAAACGCCTTCGCCGTTATTGGTTGCTGTCGATAACTTTACGATCGTCCTATGGTACGCTTCCCTCAACTGTGGAGGAAACCGATGTCCGACATTGAAAAAATCGCCCGCCGCAGGCAGTTGCGTAATGCGGCGCTGGTTGCCCTCGTGGTTCCCGCGGCGCTCCTCGCGGGATGCGCCCCGGCGCCGGCTCCCCCGCCGCCGCAACCGGTCGCCTATCCGGCCCCGCCGCCGCCGCCTCCGGCTCCGGCTCCGGTTCCGGTTGTCCGCGGCTAATCGACGGCGCGGTAAAGGCGCAAGGATCCGATCCTCGAAGATCGACCAGATGACCTGACCGCCATCGAGAGGGACACAGGCAAAGTCAGAAAGCGCGTAAGCCAAGCCCGCGCTATCCCCATCGCCTGCGCCTCTCCGGCGGCAACTTAGGTCGTTGTCACGTGCCGCGAATGCACGTGCCGTTGTACCTGCCTAGGAGCGGCCTAGAGCAAACAGGCCAGTGACCTTCAGAATCGCTCCTAGGGCCTCACCGGGCTCACCGATGGGGCCGGGCCTGCTCACGGCTCTAGAGGTTAGGTCGAGCAGCGACAGGTCCTTTATAGTCCACGGGCTGGACGCAGGTTCCTCACCTCGCTGTTGTCGGGTCGAGGCGGCAATGGCCGCTTTCGTCGCAAAGGCGACACTGCGCGCGAGTTGGCGAAGGACCGGAATCCCGCCCATTCCGGACCTTCGCGCCGATGGCCTCGGACGGCTCAGTCGAGTGGTTTTGCGTCATTCCCGATTTGCCCGACCCGTGATGCCTCTGCTTTTTGAAGAACGGCCCATTTGCGGGCAGATCGACCACGCGCTAAGCTCTTGCTCGCTCAACCAAATGAAGCGGCGGAGGGTACGATGGCAGAAGGCGCGTCCAGACCGGTTGGCATCAATCATGTCGTTCTCAACGTTCGCGACATCGAGGAATCGCACAAATTCTGGACCGAGATCGTCGGCCTGAAGCAGGTCGGCGCGCTGCGCCCCCGCCCCGAGATGGGACCGACGCCGAGGATGCAGTTCTATAGTGGCGACCATGACGGAAAATACACTCACCACGATGTCGCGCTGGTCGAAAACCCCAACCTGCCGCCGCCCGGCGAATGGGGCCTGTTCGGCGCGCCGGTGGCGATCAATCACGTCGCTATCGCGATGCCCAGCCGCGAGGCCTTTGTCGCGAAACTGGCCGATCTCCAGGAAAAGGGCGTTAAGTTCAAAATGCGGGTTAATCACGGCGTGACCCACAGCGTCTATATCAGCGACCCGAACGGCTACGGCGTCGAACTGCTCTACGAGCTGCCGCGCGAGATGTGGGAAGGCGACATCGACGGCGCGATCAATTATTTCGAGCCGCTGCCGACCGAAGGCGCCGACGCGCTCAGGGACGATCTCGAAAACGCCCCGAGTTTCGGGAAAGCGGCTGAATAAGGGCCGCCGATTCCATCGAGCACGGGTTAGGCGTCACTAAGCTAGCGGTTATCTTCTTCAGCAACCGAATACGCTGACGTCGTCGGGGTTGATGAGGTCGGGCGCGGTCCATCCATCGAGGTCGTATTCGGCCATACAGGACTCGGCGAATGCCTTCCACTGCGCCGCCTGCCCCGAGGCGTTCGCGCCCAATATCGCAAAACGGCGGATTTCCTCATGGCTGCCCGAATAGTTGACCTCGTACAGCTCGTGCCGAGCGCCAAACTCGGTGCCGATAGAGTCCCATAACAGCTTCATCAGCTTGACCCGCTCGACCGCGGTGACGCCGCCCGAACCGCGCACGTAAAGGTCGAGGTATTTGCGGATTTCCGGTGCCTTGAAATCGCGGGCGTGCGAGTTGAGGTAAATCAGGCTCGACGCCACTGTCTTCTCGATCTGGTGCTTGATCTGCACATAAGCGTCAGGCGCGAGCACATGATAGGCAGCCCCCGCGTTGTGGTTGGGCAGCACATAGCCGCCGGCCCACGGGTCGGGGTTGCGCGCCATCGCGTCGGTCAACGCCCACATGCAATGGCGCCAGGTGATGACCTCGCCGATATTGGCCTCGACACCGCGGAAGCCGCTGGTGCCGGCGGTCTCGGTCGCCTTGATGAAGAGTCCGGTGATGAAGTCGAGCTTGACCGCCAGCCGGGTGCAGCCATGGAGCTGGAAACGCGGTACGAAGCCGCTACGCGGGAAGAACGTGTTGGCCTTCTCGATGTCGCCGTAGACGAAGACGTCTTCCCACGGCACGAACACGTCATCCATGATGAAGATCGCGTCGTTCTCGTCGAGTCGGCTCGACAGCGGGTAGTCGAACGGGCTGCCGAGCACGGCAGCGCGCTGCTCGTTCGAAACGCGGCAGATGAACTTCACCCCCTTGGCGTTGGTCGGGACGAGGAATACCAGTGCGAATTTGGGGTCCTGGATCGGCAAGAGGCCAACATGCGCGACAAAGGTGAAATGGGTCAGTGCCGATCCGGTGGCGACGACCTTGGCGCCGGTGACGTGAATCCCGGCGTCGGTTTCCTTGGTGACGTGCGCATAGATGTCGGTCGGGCCGCCCGGTGCGCCGGGCGCCATGTTGCGGTCGACCGGCGGATGAACAATCGCATGGTTCACATAGGGCACCCGCTCCTGGCTGTAGCGGTACCAGCGACGCGCGTTTTCCTCGTATGGCGCATAGAACTCGGCATTGGCGCCGAGGGTGGCTAGAAATGCCGCCTTGTAATCGGGTGACCGGCCCAGCCAGCCATAGGTGATGCGCGCCCAATCGGCGATCGCGTCCCGCCCGGCAACGAGCTCCTCGGCCGAGCGCGGCGCAGTGAAATAGCGGTGAGTAAACCCGCCCCATTCGGTCGGGCAGGTGAGGACGTTCTTGCCCTCCGCATGGTCGCGGTGCAGCGCGTCGTAGAGCCGGGCGATCATCCGTGCGGTGTTGCGGAACGCCGGGTGCACAGTGATGTTCTTGACCCGCTCGCCGTAGATCCAGACTTCACGCCCGTCGTCGAGGCTGTCGAGAAATTCCTTGCCGGTATAGGGCAGCAGCGGTGTGCCGCCCGATGCAGAGTGGGCCATTTTTTGCCTCCCTTGATACTGCACCATTGTGTTGGCGCGAGAGCTACCCCGTTTGAGTCGACGTGCGGAGAACGGTATCAACCTGTTCAGTAAAAAGGTCGCTCATCGTCGAGCCCCTTGAGCTCACGCCTTCAGCCCCTCTCACGCGCGGCCCGACGTCAAACTTTCACAGACGATGCCCGGTAGATCTCGTCGATGGATTTTGCCAGCGTCGCGTCAAACTCGGTATCGCTCATCGAATGCCTGAGGCCTTCAGCCAGGGCCCGCGAAAAGCTCGCGATCATGCCGTGATTGGCGGCGAGGCGTTTACAGGCGTCAGCCCGCGTATAGCCGCCGGAAAGCGCGACAACCCTGGCCACGCGCTTGTGGTTCACCAAAGCTGAATAGAAATCCGGAACTTCCGGGATCGTCAGCTTGAGCATCACCTGGCGGCCGTCCGGCAGGGCATCTAACTGCCTCGTCAGCTCCACGAGGAGGATAGCTTCTGCGCCGGCTTTATCCGGGCTCTTGATTGAGACCTCCGGCTCGATGATGGGCATGAGCCCCTGCACAGCAATTTGGGCGGCCACGTCGAACTGCTGCGCCACCACAGCAGCGATACCCTCTTTCGAGGGCAGGTTGATGACAGAGCGCATCTTAGTGCCGAAGACACCGAGCTTTACCGCCCTGGTGAGCAATGCGTCTAGCGCCGGTATTGGCTTCATCAGGCTGACGCCGTCGTTCTCGGCCTCGAGCCCCTTGTCGACCTTCAGGAAGGGGATGACGCCCCGCTCTTCCCACAGGAAGGTCGGGACCGACTTTCCTTGCGCCTCTCCGTCCATCGTGCCTTCAAACAGGATGGCCGCGATGACTTTGGCCCCGGTGAAGGCCGTCGCGGTCATAATGCGCACGCGCATTTCATGCACAAGCTTGAACATCTCGGCATCGCCGCTATAGGCGCTGTCCGGAATCCCATAGAGGCGCAAAGCGCCGGGCGTCGATCCGCCGCTCTGGTCAAGCGCAGCGATGAAGCCGTCCCTCTTCGAGATTTGCGCCATCATCTTGTTATTGACCATTATCGTTCTCCTCGCCTGAGACCAAAGCGGGGCAAGATTCGGCCGGTTGCCCTCGAGTCGGTGCGAGTATTGGCATGGTCCTTGAGATCCACAATCTTGCCCTTTCACATCCACCAAGTCGCTGTCTCACCGGCGATGGCCGCTTTGGGTCGAACAGAGCCGACTGCTCGCCGCTACGCGTATTAACCACCAAGTGGCTGACTACTACTATTACCCGGGCTTTCACCAGCCCGGCGAAAACTTGATGCGAATGTCAGCTTTCTGGTCGGCCCAATCGTCCGTTGGCTAAAAAGGGTCGAACGCTGGCGCTCGCTCGAAGTCCAGCCGAGGTCCGCAATCGACGCCAAGCTGCCGATGGCCCGGCGACTGGCATTCGGCGGGTATTGCCCCGTAGCCGCCGTTACCCAAGGCGAGCGGTTCAGACGGGTGGTTTTTGTCGTCGGCCTTTTTGCCAGTGGCGGTTCCTCATCAGGCGGCGCCGCCGGCTCTGTAGAGATGCACCTGTTCGGGCAGACCTTTCAGCTCGTGTAATCCGCGGTCGTCGAAGCGCAGCCCGGAGCCGGCGACGAGGTCGCGCACCGTGCTCGACACCAGCGTCTCGTTCGGCCCCGCCATCGCCGCGACCCGCGCGGCGATGTTGACCGCGATGCCGCCGATATCGTCGCCCTTCAGCTCGATCTCGCCGGTGTGCAGCCCGCCGCGCACCGCGAGGCCCAGCGGCTGCATGGTATCGGCGATCGCCGAGGCGCAGCGCACCGCCCGCGCCGGCCCGTCGAACGTGGCGAGAAACCCGTCGCCCGTGTGCTTGACCTCGCGCCCGCGAAACCGGCCGATCTGCTGGCGCACGATCTCGTTGTGCCGGTCGAGCAATGCGCGCCACATGCGGTCGCCGAGCGCCGCCGCACGCTTCGTCGAATCGACGATGTCGGTGAACAGAACCGTCGCCAATACCCGGTCGTGTTCGCTGTCGGCGCGGTATCCGGTCAGGAATTCCTCGGTCTCGTCGACCATCCGCTCGACGATGTCGCGTTCATTCCAAAAGATGTGATTGCTTCCCGGCAGGGTCACCAGTTTCGCACCGGGAACGTGGCTGGCGATGTATTGCCCAGCGTTGATCGTGATGCGCATGTCGCCGATCCGGTGCAATACCAGTGTTGGCGCGTGCACCATCGGCAGGACATGCCGGGCATCGATATCGGCGTTCATCCGCATGATCGCGCCGACCGCCGACGGGCTGGCGCTCTGCCGTTCCATGCGAGCGAAGGCTTGCCGCACGGTGTCGTCGTAGGTTCCCTGCGGCGCCATGAAGCGGGTGATGTATTCGCCGGTACCCCAGGCGCGGTCGATGATCTCCAGGTGCTGCGGCAGGGTTTCGGCATTCAGCGTCGGATGGCGGGCATAGCTGCCGTACAGCACCAAAGCGCTGGCCCGCTCGGGATAGGTCGCGGCGAACAACAGGCTCATCGGGCCGCCCTCCGAACTGCCGAATAGCGCGGCCCGCTCGGAGCCGACCGCATCCATTACCGCGCGCACATCGTCCATGCGGTCTTCGAGGTTGGCGATGCCGGACATCCGATCCGAAAGCCCGGTGCCGCGCTTGTCGAAGCGAATGACCCTGGAGAACGCGGCTAGCCGCGAGAAGAAATGCGTCAGACCCGGGTTTTCCCAGGCCAGGTCGAGATTGGAGACGAATCCCGGCACCAGGACGAGGTCGAGCGGGCCGCTTCCGGTAACCTGGTAGGCGATACTGAGATCGCCGCTTTTTGCGTAGCGGGTTTCCGGCGGGTCCATTTAACGATCCCCCTCGGCTGGCGGATCAAGATACCCATGCTTGATCGGTAAAGGCCACACCCTTCGCAGTGCGAGACGGGGGTCCTTTTGGGTCGATCCCCTGCCTAGATTGGGCTGACCCCCAATGGCCGTTACCGGCGCATCCCCGCCGTTGCCGCGCGTTCCGGCGAACGTCTCCTAACTGAACCTACAACCGACCCTCAGCCTGGGCGGTGGGAACTACTCTTCATGCCCCAAAGCGGCCACCCGAAGCATCTCCGAGATATCTCTTGCGTGTGGTGTGCTACGTCGCCTCGCCCTGTTCTGAGCGAGAGATCTGAGCAACCAGGGTAGTCCTCAACTTGAATGACGCCTTGACGCCCAGATCGGCGATCATTGACAACAGGGCGATGGCCGCGGAACACAACTCGCTATTCGTGCCGCCGATCCTGGCGGGTAAAGAGCTCACCGCCTCGTCTATTTTCGAGCCGGCCAATCTGTTGCGCGAGGCGAGGCGCCAGAAATCCATCGCCGAGGCGGATGTCCCCGAAATCTGCGTACTCGACCCCGACGGCGATATTTTGCGCCTGCTGCATCGCGAGGGCCGCACGTCATTGTCGCCCGCCTGGGCCTGCTACCACACTGAGCTCTACGAGTTCGGCGACAAGAAAAAGCGTTTCGGCATTATCGGCTGCGCGGTCGGGGCGTCGTTCGCCGTGTTACTCGCCGAGCAGCTGTTCGTCTCGGGCTGCCGGTTTTTGCTGAGCGTCGCCTCGGCGGGCCAGATCGTAGTTCAAGGACCGCCGCCCTATTTTGTCGTGATCGACCGCGCCTTGCGAGACGAGGGCACCAGCTACCACTACCTGCCGCCCGCCGAATTTTCCGAGGCCGATCCGGCGCTGGTCGACGCGGCGATGGGGGCGCTCCGCGATCACCAGCTACGGGTCTACCGCGGCGCCGCGTGGACGACCGACGCGCCCTTCCGTGAGACGGCGGGAGCGATCGAGCGTTGCCGCGAGCGCGGCATTCTTGCGGTCGAGATGGAGGCGGCGGCGCTCTATGCGTTTGCACAGGCACGGCGAAAACCGGTGCTTTGCTTGGCGCATGTCACCAATCAGATGGCGGTCAGCGGCGGCGACTTCGAGAAGGGCGAGGCGGACGGCGCCTATGACTCGCTGAACGTCATCAGCGCCGTGGCGCAGGCGTGGCGCGCGCTGGAAAGCCCACCCGCGTGAGCAGCGGCCACGAAGACCGGTGCGCGATTGCGATCATGGCCAAGGCGCCTCGCGTCGGCCATGCCAAGACACGCTTGGTCCCTCCTATGACGGCGGAAGACGCCGCTGCGTTGAGCGCCTGTTTCATCCGCGACGCTGCCGAGAACATCGCCACGGCGGCCCAACAAGGAGCCATCGACGGCTACATCGCGTTTGCGCCGCCGGACGCCGAGGGCGAATTCCAGGCTCTGCTGCTGTCGGAGACGCGGCTTCTGCCATCGCGGCGGCCAGGGCTCGGCGCGAGCCTCTACGATGCGGCGGCGGATTTGCTGGCTGCCGGCTATGGCTCAGTCTGCCTCGTCAACTCGGATAGCCCGACCCTGCCGACATCGATCCTCGTCGCGGCAGCGCAGGCCCTTTCACCCCCCGGCGATCGGCTCATCCTGGGTCCTGCCGAGGATGGTGGCTACTACCTGATCGGGCTCAGGCAAGCGCATCGCCATCTCTTCGAGGACATCGCCTGGAGCACGTCGCAAGTGCTCGCCCAGACCATGGAGCGCGGCCGCGAGATCGGCCTCGCCACAACCACGCTGCCGGTCTGGTACGATGTCGACGACATTGCCTCGTTGCGGCGGCTGCATGGACAATTGCAGCAAGCGACCAGCCCCGCAATTTACCCGGCCCGCCACAGCTCGGCGTTCCTGCAGAGCCTCTTTCGCGAACACGCGTGAGCGGGCGCCGCATCAGTGCGCTGATCGCCTGCGGCATGATGCTTGTCGCGTTGACCATGGCGGGCCTGCTGTTCCAGCTGGAAGACAATCTCGATCGCTTCCTTATCGTTGCCGCGTTGCAGTCTGCCGTCTATGCCATGGCGGTGTGCCTATGCTGGGCCGGCAGTGCATCTCGCGGCGTTGTCCTGGCGATTGCAGTGCTGGCGATCGTGATGCGGGCGCCGACGGTGGTCGCCCCGCCCTATCTGTCGAACGACGTCTACCGTTACGTGTGGGACGGTCAGGTCGAAGCGGCCGGGTTCAACCCGTATCTCTACGCGCCGTCAGATCCAAAGTTGGAGGCACTGCGCGATCACGACATCTACCCGCAGATTGCCAGCAAATACGCGCCCACGATCTATCCACCGGCCGCCGAAGGGCTCTTCCTGGTTGTCACGCGCATCAGCGGGTCGGTGACGGCGATGAAACTCACCATGGTGAGTTTCGAAGCGATCATCTTCGTCCTGCTCGCCTCCCTCCTGGCTCTTGAGGGTCTGCCGACCTCTCGCGTCCTCGTCTACGCGTGGCATCCGCTGCCGATTTGGGAATTCGCGGGAAGCGGCCATATCGATGCCCCGCTGATCGCGTTTTGCGTCGGGGCGCTCTGGGTGATGCGGCGGCGACGCGATGGGCTGTGCGGGCTGTTCCTGGCGGCCGCGACCCTGACCAAGCTTTACCCTGTTTTCTTGCTGCCGGCCTTGTATCGCCGGTGGGATTGGTGGCTGCCGGTCGCCTTTGTCATGGCGATCGTCGTCGGCTATTTGCCGTTTGTTTCCGCCGGGTTGCGGATCCTCGGTTTTCTGCCGGGATATGCCAGCCAGGAAGGCCTTAACGCCCAAGGTGCAGGTTTTTACTTGGTGGACTTGCTGCACCACGTGCCCGGTCTCGCAGCTCTGGATGCTAAGGTTTATGTCCTCACCGCCATTGCGATTTTGGCCGTGCTTTCGGTCGTCTTCATCTTTCGCCGCAATCGCGCGCCGTCACCCTACGAGATGTCGGCGACGCTGGCGACCCTGTTCATGGTCTTCGTATCGCCGCACTACCCCTGGTATTTCGCCTGGCTGATCGTTTTTGCCTGCTTCGTGCGCTCGTTTGCGCTGCTATGGCTGACCAATGCCTGCCTTCTGCTCTACTTGCTCACGGATTACGTCTTTCTGCCGAGCGTGCAGCAGCTGGTGACCCAGTCGATCGTCTATGGTCCGTTTGCGGCCTTGGCGATCGTCGATTTCCGGCACTATCGTCGGCGTGAGGCTTTGAGGAGCTAGGTCATGTCGGTTGGCGTCAGCGAGCCGATCCTGCGCGACCCGAACCGGTATTTCGACCACGTCGCGGCAGAGCGCGGCCGCATCGCGGAGGTCGAACCGGTGTGCCTCTATCTCGAGACGACGAACCGCTGCAATTTGCTCTGCACGACCTGCCCACGGACATTCGAGGCGCTGGAACCGCCGGCGGACATGTCCTGGGAGCTGTTCACCAAGATCGTCGACCAGTTTCCGCGGATCGCCCGCGTCGTGCTGCATGGCGTCGGCGAGCCGATGATGGTGCGCGAGCTGCCGCGCATGATCCGCTATCTGAAGGACCGCGGCACCTACGTGCTGTTCAACACCAACGGCACGCTCCTCGCCCGGCGCAAGGGATTGCAGTTGATCGACAGCGGCCTCGACGAGTTGCGCGTGTCCCTCGACGCGGCCGAGCCGCAAGCCTTCGAGCTGGTCCGTGGACGCGACATGTTTGCCCGCATCGTGCGCAATATCCGTAGCTTCCGGGCGCGACAGCGTGAGCTTGCGGTCGAGCGGCCTCGCGTGTCGCTATGGCTGACCGGGTTGAAGGAAACGGTGGCGCAGCTGAGCGATTTCGTCCGTCTGGCGCGCGATATCGATGTCGAGGAAGTCTATCTCCAGCGCCTTGTCTATTTCCCCGAAGGGCAAGGTCTGGCGCGGTCGGAATCGGCACTGTTCGCCGGCGGCGATGATGAAGAGGGTCGGCTCGTCGGCGAAGCGGAGGCCTTGGCGCGCGAACTGAGGATCAAGTTTAACGCATCGGGCGCGACCGAGCCCGCCACGAGCCTGGCACCGCAAGACGAAGCACGGCCCTGGTCGCTATGCCGCCGCCCGTGGACGCTGATGTATTTCACCGCGCATGGCCGCGCAATCCCATGCTGCATTGCGCCGTTTTCGCTGCGCGGGTACGACAGCTTCACCCTGGGCGACGCGACGCAGCAAAGCCTGCGCGACATCTGGAACGGGCCGCGTTACCAGGAATTTCGCAGCGCCTTGCTGAGCGATGCGCCGCCGCGCGCCTGCGCGAGTTGCGGATTGCGCTGGAGCCTCTGAGCGGTGGCGCGGCCGCGCGTTGCGCTTGTCATCCCGACGCTTGACGAAGAGGAAGCAATCGGCGGCGTGATCGCCGCCGTGCCGCGCGAGGTGGTCGATAAGATCATCGTCGTGGACAGCTCGAGTAGCGACCGCACGGTGGAACGGGCCCAAGCCGCCGGCGCCCATGTCGTCAGCGTGCGCGAGCGCGGCTACGGCAGAGCGTGCCGCGCCGGCGTCGAGGCCGCCGCCGATTATGACATCATCGTGTTTCTCGACGGCGACGGCAGCGATTGCCCAGAGCTGATCCCGATTTTGCTTGTGCCTCTCATTGAAGGCCGGTGCGATTTCGTGATCGGCTCGCGCACCCGCGGCGAGCGTGAAGCGGGGAGCATGACCCCGCACCAGCTCTTCGCGGGGCGGGCGTTGGGGGCGGCGATGCGGGCTCTCTACAGGGTCGGCTACACCGATATGTGCCCGTTCCGGGCGATCCGCCGCGATGCCCTGCAGCGCCTCGGCATGCGCGAAGAAACCTATGGCTGGAACCTCGAAATGCAGATGCGCGCGGCGCGCGCCGGGCTGCGCATTCTCGAGCTGCCGGTCGCGCATCGCCGCCGCGCCGGCGGGGAGTCGAAAGTCTCAGGCAATCTGCGCGGGACGCTGCGGGCGAGCTGGCGCATCCTGGCGGCGTTCATGCGCATTGCCGCGGAGCGTCGCGGCGGCACGACAACCGCGCCGCCCCCAGCTGGACAACAGCCCCGCTAGCCCACGTGATCGATGTCGCCGGTTGCCTATTGCGCGTTCACCCACTTGTCCGACCCCGACAGTTTGTCAGCGAGGTCGGTAATCCAAACGCGCAGCGGCTTGCCGTCCGCTGTGCCGCGACGATCGGTCGAAATCAGCAAGGGGCCAGCTTTCTTATAAGCCCCCCAGGTCGCGACCGCGAGAGACGGCTTGAGGCCGCTTTCGCCACGGTGAAAGTCAAAGGCCACGACCCGGTCGTCGGGCCCGAGGAAGAGATTCCAAATATCGCCGGGCGCGTAGGAGACCTCCACTTCGCGCGCCGAGCCCGTCCCCACCGGCAGCTTTTGCGTGCCCTTGTCGGTGATGGCGGCACCATCCCAGTAGGCCTGCAACGGGAAGATCAAATTGTACTTGTCGTTGCCGAAGGCCGGCTCGATCTGGTCACGCACGTTTGCCGGCGCGGCATCGAGCTGCGACTCGACGTAAGTTACCTTCACCGGATTGCCGTCCTTGTCCTTACCCTCGTAGGAAATTTGGCCGGTCTTGGGTCACCAAACCCAGGAACGCGAGACACTATGCCCTAGCACTTCGCCGTTGAAGATGAAGCGAATGGCGTCGATTTGCCCAAAGCCCTCCAAACCGTGGGCTTTGGCGATCTGTTCACCAAGGCTCGGGGCCGTTTGCGCGCGGGCTGTTGCGACCAACGCAAACACCGCAAAAGACAGGCAAAAGATAGTCGCTAAGCGAGGTGACTTTGTCATGGTGGCTGCTCCTCGTGGCAATTCGCCTCGGGTGAACTCACTCGTCTCATCACAACGCTCCAGTCCGTCAGGGTATCCGATCAAGAAGGCAGCGCCGAGCAGACGGTTAATTACGCTTTCGCGTGGGACGTAGGCTGGCGCAGCGCGTCGATGCCGAGGACCCGCCCATAGCAATGGACAGCGAACACCAGCTGCAGCACGAGCAGGAAGAAATAGGTCCACGGCCATTCGCCGGGTGCGTTGTAAAGACCGAGCCACAGATTGAGGATCTGCAGAGCGCCGAACAACGCGAGGAGGCGCGTATATAAGCCGAGCATTAATGAGACCGCGGTCAGCACCTCAGCCGCGTAGACGATCGGTGCGAAGACATAGAAATGCGGTAAGACGATATCGCTGAACACGTAGCCTTGCAGCGGAATCGCGGAAAACTTGCCAATTTGGCTCATCCAATATGCTAGGCCCGTGGTGAGCGGGTTGGACGGGTCCTGGGCAAAGGTCGGCGGCAATTTCCAGAGGGTTTGCTGCCACCAGAAGCCGCCGATCACAAAGCGGAGGCTCCATTGCGCCAAATGCGAGAAATCGCGCTGCTCCGGCTGGCGACGCCAGACGATGACGGCGATTGCAGCGCTGGCGATCACCAGCAGCCAAAAGATGGGTGTCGGCCATTGCGGGGTGGTCAAGAACTCGATCAGATCGGAAATCGGATTTTCGGGCATCGGAATGTCTCCCAGCCAATGGCGACTTAAATAGGCGACCTCCAAGGTCGTCTTCGTGACGCGCATCTATCCGCCCATCTTGAGACCAGGGCGTTGTTGAGCCCCAAGCAGCTTGCCCTCTATGAGCAGCTTCGCGCCGATCCGCAGACTATGGCGCAACGTCACCATCACGGCTGAGGCAAGCGTTGCCTTGGTGATCGCCGAGCCGAACTATCCGGGGTGGAAAATGGCTGGGCTTCCGGGCAGCTTAACTTAGTAATCGCGACCCGGACAATTTCCCGACGGAGGGATGTGGCAATGAGCGAGGCAACCGAGCGATTTGAGGGCGGATGCTTGTGCGGCGCGGTTCGATTTGTCGCGACGGGTCAACCAAAGGGCGTGGCGTGGTGTCATTGTGAGAGCTGCCGGAAACACAGCGGCGCCCCGGTTTCGGTCTTCGTCGCCTACGAACGCACCGCGTACACCGTTACCAAGGGCGAGATCACCAAATTCGAGTCTACGCCAGGGAAGACTGAGCGGGGCTTTTGCTCTCGGTGTGGATCGACGCTGACTTGCGAAACTGTCGGCCTGCCTACTCTGACCGATTTCCATGTTGGTGCGTTCGATCGTGCCGAACTGTTTCTCCCGACAAGGCACATATTTCTCGAGGAACGGCTGCCGTGGCTCCATCTGGCCGAGACGTAAGCGGAGGTGGACGCCGGCTCCGAAGGCGCCCGCCCCCTTGCCCGCTCGGCGCCCCACTTTGAGCAGCGCTGGAGATCAAACGGGCGACTGCTGTCGGCGCAAAGGTGACCATCGACATAGAGATTGGCATGGGTCCGATCGCCCACCCAAAGCGATCATTTCTGTGTGGGTATAAAGCGCCTACTGCTAGCGATGCACTTCTATTGTGGTTGGTGCCCGAGGTCGCCCGCGTTTCGGCGGAGCCGGCTGGGGTGGCGCTGCGCGTCTTGCTCTTGCCGCGCCAAGGCGCCCCAATCCTAGCTGCTTCGCAAGTCCCGACCGCCGTTCGCTGTAGGCGGGTGCGATTATCGCGTGGTCGCGCGGCAAGTTCCATCTCGAGCGATACGCGTCGACATTGAGGCCATGAGCGGTAGTGAGATGCCGCTTGAGCATCTGTCCCCGCCAGCCGCAATCCAGACAGACGACAAAATCTCGAGTTACGGATCGTCTTACCGGAACCGCCGGAGTTCGGTCGGTGATGGCTTCTGTAGGCTGAGTGCAGAGTTGCGCCAATGCACGATGGATGGTCGAAATGAGCGCAGAGATCAGATCTGGCCCGATCTCATTTCGCCGTACATAGGCGGTGACGATCTGCGTGGTGTACGCGCGATTACTCGAAGTAGGCTGTTGCTCGTCCGGCATTGTTTGTCCTCCCCCTGTTTATCTTAAATTCAAAGAGCTGCTGTAGGCCGACGGCGGACTAGCTGCAATTGGCAGACGCGGTCAGCCCGGCGCCGATCCCCGACCAGACGATTTCAGCGAACTGGGTCGGGGCCATACCGGTTGGAGCCGATCGTGCCGCGCAAACAGCCGAATTCGATCAGGAACCATATCGAGATGGCAAGCGATAGAAGAAACAGACCAATCGCGATAACCGCATTTCCACCAGTTGCAATGGCCGCAGCCATGAAAACGAACCATAGTCCGTAAAATAACGCGGCTAACTTTCCGGTCTTATTGCGGTCGTGGATGCGCTTCATCATGATTGCTAATCCCGGCCATAGTAATATGATAAATGATAGACCCAGAATCACCGATAGAATATTTTCTATCCTGACATAATTATTCGATTTGCAGAAAATCTGAAGTGCTAAAAGCTCGACGAAGGGCGTCGCGGCCGGCAGAATCCAACGAAGCCAGTATTGCGAACGCGAAATCCTGCCCGACGGTGAAAAATAGAATTGGGCGAAGGTCGGCAATGGGTTGTGCTCGGCGTCGCGATTCCTCACATCGAAACGCGGAGCGGTTTCGAATTCAGCGGCCGGACCTAGGGGAATGTTGGCCTTTTCAGGCGTGATTTCGGCAGCGACAGGGTTTTGGGGAGTGCGGATCACGGGAGGGGCGACCTCCGGCGTCGGTTCTGGCTCCGGTATCACGCCAGTCACCTGGGTAGTCAGTCGTTCTTTGACGCTTTCCGGGGCAGGTCCGATCGGAAGACACGCTCTTACTGCGCCTACCAATTTCTCGAGATGTTGTTCTAACGGAGGCGTGAGAGCATCCAGCCAATGCACAGAACCGACAAAGTACGCCATCGCCTTCGTAGGCAGGACATCTTCGATACGAAAAGGAACGATCGTAATGCCGCGACTCACACAGCGTTCGACCTCCCGGCTGATCTGCGGCGATGAATTGCTGTTCGACGAGAAGACCAGAACCATGACGCGGCAAGCATCGAGCGCGTCGATCAAGTCTTCGCCATATGAATGGCCCGGCACTACATCTCGGGGAGCAATCCAGCAGCGTATCCCCGCAGCCTCCAGGGCGGCACACGTCGCGTCCGCGATCGTCTTGTCCTTTGAGGAATGACTGATGAAAGCATCGAAAATCATCGCGGCACCAGGAATATCCGTTCGCCAAGCCTATCTGATCCCCGTCCGTGCAACCAGAATCGCGTAAAGGGAGCAGAGGTCGGCTAAGGGGCCCCGCCAATCCCAGCATGGGAGCGTCGGCAGCAGCTATCCCGCTGAGAGCCGCTGAGCCGACGCCACTGGCAGCGCCAGCGATACGATACCAACCACGCCGCCTGTCCTTTGCCGCCGCCAGGGCCGCCCGCGCCATGCGGCGAGCGCAATATTAACGGAAGCGCGCGGGCGGTGATCTTCCACCGCAGCTAATATAGCTGTCCGGCGGAAGGAAGCGGACTCGCCTGTCGGGCAATGCCGTCCGGAGGGTCGTCCGTCGTGGGCCCCGGCTCCGGAGCAGCTGCGGGAACAGCGGCCGGAGCAGCGCCATGATGTAACTCGGCCTCGCGGCGTTGTTGCGCGAGACTTCGCAACTGAGCGTAAAAATCCAGCGAGTTCTTTTGCAGATCGTCGAGCACGTCGAGAAGCCGGGCGCGCTGATCGACGCCATTGGCGAGCAAGCGGCTCGTGGTCAGCTCGGTTACGCCGGTGGCGGTCGCCAGGATCGTGAACGGGTCGGCATATGAATCGACGACCATGCCGAGCGCGTCGCGCGGATTGGACGGCCCGAGAATGGGCAGCACCAGATAGGGTCCAGACGGAAGTCCCCAGACGAACAGCGTCTGCCCGAAATCGGCCGGCTGGCGCTCGATCCCCGACAGGGTAGCGACATCGACGATGCCGCCGAATCCGACCGTGCTGTTGATGACAAATCGTTCGATGCCGATCCCAGCCCGCTTCAACTCCCCCTGCAGCGCGTTGTTAAAGACCAAGGTGGGCTCCTTCATATTCTCGAGCACGTGCCGGATTGCCTCGCGCGCATCTTCTGGAGCGGTGAAAACATAGGCCTTGGCGACAGGCCTCAGGAGAATGCGGTCGAGAACCTGATTGGCGTCGAGGATGTGACGGTTGAGCGGTTCGAGCGGGTCGTTTCTCTGCTCGAAAGCGGCGCGGTCGATCGGGTCGGTAGGTGGCGTCGCACAGGCCGCGAGAACGGCGATCAGCCAAAGACACAGAACGGTTCCGCGGGCGAACGACATCGCCCAGCGACACTCACAAATTGCGCTCATCAAGCGTTCTACCTCACCAATATGGGCGGTCTAGATGTCGCGCTCAAATCAGGCGGCCTGATGGCAATGATTAGCCGGTCGTGGCTTGTTTAACGCCGTCCAGCCACTCCCCACCTGCTGAAACGGTCAATGGCTGCTTCGCGTCGACACACCGGACCGCCATTGCTGAACAGCGACCGTCGCCTCTCATTTCGCCGCACATAGGTGGCAACGATCTGCGTGGCGTACGCGCGATTGCTCGAAGGAGGGTGTTGCTCATCCGCCATCGTTCGTTCTCCCCCTGTTTATCAAACTTGCAATGGATCGCTCGGGTGAACTTGAACTTGAGCCGTTCTTAATCCAGGCCGATCTATGTCCCGCAGTTAGAGCACGCTAAATCCCCATTTAACGAGCTTCAATCGACGATTGGTGCAAAGTAATCGTCAGAAAAACATTTCTCTGAATTCCGAAGCGGTCGGCCATCGAGCAATAAAGCGGGCGATGACAAGTTGCGAGCTAGATCGGTACTGGTGACGTTATTCGGCTACTGAGTAGAAAAGTCTCTTTTTGCGCTCAGTAGACGCCGCAATTTGGACTTGAACGATGACTGCTATTCGGTGGCGAGCGGACCATCTCTTTGGCGCTCCGGCTGTCCCTTATGCGCGGATTGTGTTGAAAAACTCCGCAAGCAAAATGCGTCGGCAATATTCGTTCGCGCTGTAGGGGTAGGACGCGTCAATGGTTCAAGAGACCAGCACCGATTGAATCATTGTCGCGCGAAATCGGTCTGGATCGGCACACGCGGGACTTTTTCAACACAATCCGCCGATTCCGGCCGTTCGCGGGACCGCGATCGAACCGCGAGGTTCGGACCCAAGGCGGTCGTTCGCGGGCCAATCATCGAACTTCCGCAAAGGGACCGTAAGGCAACATCAGATGGTTCGGCGAAGCCGGGCCGCGCCCCATCCTGCTCCTTCGAGATCGTATCAGGTATGGTCACCGACGGTGCCGGCCCTTCGTCCGGTTATCTATGTGCCACCCCGGCGGTCTGACGCCGCCGGCCCGCGGACGGCGATTTACAGCTCCGGCACCACAGCGGCCTTCATCTCCTTGATGAGCCATCTGCCGTTCACTCGAATCAGCGCGTCGTCAGAGTTGGTATGCGCGGCGATCTTATTTGCTGCCTTATCGACGTATAGGCACTCGAAGTAGAGGTGCGCGGTATTGCCATTGACATCGTATTTGATCCGAAAGGCCGGAGTATAGGCGACCCACTGGTTCTGCGGCTGAAAAGTCCCAGCCCCCTGCCAGAAGCTTCTAATCTGCTCTTTCCCGCTGTAGGTCTTCCCACCTGCGGTAAGGGTGGCATCGTCGGCGAAAAGGGACATCATCAGATCGAGATTCTTTGTCGTGCCGGCTTGGTGAAACGTGATCTCGATTTTATGAATCTGCATGAAATCTTCAGCATTCTCTTCGGTGTCCGCGATCGCCGGGCTGCCGAGGCAGAAGGCGAGGATCGTTGCAATCTTCAATACGTGCTTCATGGCGCCCTCCGTCAGGCAAAGAACCTCGGCGAAAACGGGACAGGCACGGCGCGGCCGTCCTCGCGCGTCGCCGATTTGATCGATGCGCAGGATAGGATAAGATCGCGATCATCGGCGGTAACGAGCGAACGACGAAAAACAGACGAAGACGTCGCGAAATTCGTGGATGACGGCCCCATGCGGAAGCTCGCTTCAGGACATGCGATGGAACAGCCCTCGCAGGGAGCGATTCGGTTCGATCGGTTCACGATCGACGTGGGCCGGGGGTCGTTGAGGCGCGGGGGGCAGGAAATCTGGCTGCGGCCAAAAAGCTCCGCCGTCTTGCGGTATCTCGCCGAAAATCCCCGCCGTCTCGTGTCGAAGGATGAGATTTTTGCGGCGCTCTGGCCCAACTCGATCGTCACTGACGACTCGCTGGTCCAATGCATCAGCGAAATCCGTCAGGCCCTTCACGACGAAGCGCAAAGGCTGATCAAGACGGTTTCGCGGCGCGGCTATCTGTTCGACACGCCGGTGACTCGACCCGGGATGCCGGCGGCGGCTGGTCCTGCCGACGAGCCGATGTCAACCGCACGGCAGGATGAAGGGGCAGGGGATACGGTCAGCACGACGCTAATGCATCTCGATGAAGAGTTCGCTCATCGGCTGTCGATTGCGGTAATGCCGCTCAGCAATATCAGCGGCGATCCGGGATATGACTACCTGGCCGATGCGCTGACGGAGAATCTGATCACGGATCTGTCCCGTATCCGCGACAGCATGATCATCACGCCCAATTCGGTATTCGGCTACAAAGGCAAACAGGTCAGCGTCGAACAGGTCGCCCGCGAGCTCGGCGTCCGATATGTGTTCACCGGTAGCTTGCAAAGCTCTGCGACGCGAGTTCGCGTCAACGGCCAGCTGATCGACGCGCAGCGCGAGACAAACCTGTGGGCTGAGCGGTTCGAATACAATGGCCCTGACATCTGGGGCTGGCAGGACGAAGTTACCCGGAAGATCGCCGGGACATTGAAATTCAGCCTGGTTGAACTCGCCAGCCGCCGGGGTGGGATCGAGCGTCCGGCAAATCCTGATGCGATCGATTTGACAATGCGCGGCGTAGTGTTGTTTAGCCGCTTCAGTTCCCGCGCCGATGTCCTCAAGGCGCGCAGCCTGTTCGAAGACGCGCTGCGGCTGGACCCGTCATCTGTGCAGGCGTTGGTGGGCTTTGCCGGCAGCCATGTGCTCGATCTCATGCGGCTTTGGGGCGATGACCCCGCCAGTCAATTACAGCAGGCGGATGCCGCAATCGCGCGGGCTTTTGAGATTGATCCCCTATGTGCGGAGGTCCGCTACACCAAGGGGAACCTGCTGATGCTGCACGGACAGCTTGAGCAGGCGATCGACGAATACCGCACAGCAATCGACCTCAACCCAAGCTTTTCTCACGCCTATTCGCGCATCGGCCTGGCCAAGCTGGAGCTGGGTCGGCCGGCCGAGTCATTCGAGCCGATCCTCAAGGCGCTCCGTCTCAGCCCGCGCGAGTTCCGGACGAGCCTTTGCCAATTCTACCTTGGCATGGCGGCGTTTCACCTAAAGCGCGACGCCGAAGCGACGGAGTGGTTCCAGATGGCACTGACTACGGATACGCGATCGGACGAGGCCCATGCTTGGCTCGCCGCCATTTACGCCCTGAACGGGCACCAGTTGGATGCGCAAGCTGAAATTGCCGAATTCAACCGCATCAAGCCGGGCCACACGATCGCAAGTCTGAGAGCGTGGGAGCGGTCGAACGTTCCGGCCTTCCTCGCCCAACGGGAGCGGTTTTATCGGGGCCTCGTCGAAGCCGGGCTGCCCCAGAGCTAGCAAAGTCACTAACACAGGAGGCGTTGTCACACAGCCTCGGTCGGCTTGAGCTGTTCAATCGAGGCCCGGCCGGATGACCGCTTTTCGGCACAAGGGTGTCACGGACCCCCTCAGCCGCGATCCTAGGCGGGTTTGAGGTCGGTGTGGGCGTGAAGGTGTTCACCCACCCAAACCGCTACATGGACCGTCGAGGCGAGGCGCTTTGGGAACAGGTCCGGCGAATATGTGTGGAGCGGGGGTTTATTGACCACGAGGCGATGGCTTGGGACCCCGTCAAAGAGATCAAGCATCCGGCTCGTGAA
>Ga0182024_10004490_pt1 | contig 32055 bp, 33 predicted proteins | sample P32metaG_FD_120480 | JGI IMG/M metagenome (GOLD analysis project Ga0182024, IMG submission 120480) | Permafrost microbial communities from Stordalen Mire, Sweden - P3-2 metaG (Illumina Assembly) | ecosystem: Environmental > Terrestrial > Soil > Wetlands > Permafrost | place: Sweden: Stordalen...
GGATTATGAGTCCCCTGCTCTAACCACTGAGCTACGGCCCTTCAGCGCCAAGAGAACCACTGCTATCCGCGTGCTCGAGACGCCATCAAAATAGCAGGACGCGCACCACAAGTCTCTCGCATCTCATTTGAAACTGAAATCAGCCTCTCTTACGACGTGGCGAATGTCGCGATGTCAACGGCGGTGCTGTGGCTTATTTCGGGACAGACAATCGGCACAATTTCGGTACCGTGCATGGTGCCGAGCACCGTACGTCCTCGAGCCGACACGCCGGCCGAAAGTAACAGGCGATAAAAGGCGATGCCTTCATCTCGGAGGGGATCACACTCGTTGACGCTGATGACCGTCGGTGGGAATCCTGCAACGTCCTCTTTCGTCGCTAATCCCGGCCAAGCCAACGGGTCGCCGGATCTAAACGCCTCAATGCCATAACCCATCGCCCCGCGATTGTTATGCAAGTTGAGGAGGATGCCATTGTTTTCAGTGGACGAGGGATAGCGGTCGTCCGGCCAACTTCCCGCGATGTACGGACATAACGCATAGAGACCCTTGATAAGGCCAAGATCGCCATCGCGCTTCAACTTGAGCCCCGTGGCCAGGGTCAAATTACCGCCGCCACTCTCGCCGGCGACAATGATTCGCGCCGGATCGATTCCTAACTGCGATGCGTGAGCCGAGGTCCACTTGAGTCCCGCCACACAGTCATTCAGCCCTGCCGGGAACGGCGCCAGCTCGGGCACCGCCGAAGGCACCACCGAGTTACGGAACTCCACCATCACCACGGCCACGCCCTTTGACGCAATGATCCGGCCCCAGGCCCGATAGTTGCCGTAGAAACTCGACAACGAAGCCATCCCCCCGCCGTGGATGTAGTACACGCACGCCAACGTCTCGTCGTTGTCCGGGCGTATGAATTGCAACTTGATGGTATTGCCATCTGGCGACGAGACGATGTCCTCAGTAGAAAAGCGCAGTCCCTTAGAGGGCGCGACTTCTTCGCTGTCGCACATATCGAAGAAGCCGGCCATGGCCTCCATGCGCTCTAAGCCTTCGGGCGAAGCGGCTTCGGCGACCATCTCTTCACGACTCTCGGCGTCAAGTACTTTCAACTCTGGAAACATGCTCAGCAGGGCCTTAATTCGAGGGTCTAAGCGGGGATCAGATTGCAGGTCGTTCGTCACGAAGCCTCCTCTAGGAACATTGCCGCCAGAGTAGTCCGCCGAGCCAAAAAACGTCGAGTCGAGGAGCGGACAGCTTGCCTTCTCACTCGCCGCGTACGGCGAGTTCGTCTCCGCCTCGGAGGGGCAAAGCGTCCATGATCAACCGTTACTCTCTCGCGCATCAGGCGCTACTAAGTAACAGATCATCCGTTATCGAACTGACAAGCATCATCCGAGATAGAACATCACAGTGGCTCCCAGAGCAGGACTCGAACCTGCAACCTAGCGATTAACAGTCGCTTGCTCTGCCAATTGAGCTATCTGGGAAGGAACCCTAAAGCGTATTTACGTTAGCACCGACCCCGTGGATCACTGTTGGTCGAACCAACGTTGAAGGCGGTCCGCTTCAGGACTCTCTTTGACCGCGCGCCGATATCGTTCGATGCGCTTGGTCATCGCCTGACGAGAGATGCCCTGCGTGCGAGCGATCTCTTCCATCGACATCGTCTTAAACGTGTACTGCCAAAACGCGTCAAAGTTCTCTCCGGTGAGTCGTCGCAGTTCGTCAATCACCCACGACGGTGCGTCGCTAAGGTCACTCGACGGTCCCGCCTCGGCCACGTCTTCGATCTCCACTGTCACGAAGCGCCGTGTCTGGAGTTCGCGACTCAACTGCATGATCTCTTGCGCTTTGACCTGGGTGATGCCCAACTCTTGGGCGACGTCACGCTTGTTCAGACGCCGTTCTGGAGTGGATCGTTCGAATCTTTGAAACTTGACGACGAGACGCATCTCGGCGTCACTGAGCCCGGCCTGCTGCTGGACGGTTTGGTTGACGAGCTTCGTGATCCAGTAGTTGGCGTAGGTGGCAAAGCGATTGCCCAGCGAGGGATCGAAACGGCGCAGTGCGTTCACCAGTCCTTCGACTCCGGCCGCCTCCAGGTCCTCGTTGTAAAACCGGTAGCCCCGCTCGAGCACTCGCGCGCGCACCAGTCCAAAGGTCGCTCGCAGCAACGTCGACTCGGCCTCTTGACCTTCTTGGCGCGCGCGCAGGAGTCGCTGGCGTCGCTGGGGATCGCTGACCTCGTTCGTCGCCATCTCCGCACTGGCGCTGCGACCCTCTTGGATTATGGGGTACAAGGATCGCTCCTCGTCGACACTGAGCGGCGCGAGCATCGCCATCCCCCCGATGAATCCGCGCGTGCCCCGACTCACGAGGTGTGCTGGGGCGCGCGCTCGAGCAGCCAGTCACGCAGCTCGCGTTCGGCGATCTCGCCGTGCGCCGTTTCGAGCAGCTCGACCCGCTCTTTGACGTCGCGACTCGTGGCCATGGCCACGTCGGGAGTGACACGACCTTCGCGCATGTCGCGATCGAGCGTACGCAGCTCTTCGCCGACGGCGCTACGCGTCAGTTGAGCCACGACGGCCGTCAGGTCACTCGCGGCGTAGGGGCGGGTGAGTTCATCAACCGCCAGCTCGCTCAAGACCTGCGCGGCCTCATCCTGGCCGCGGCGTTCGAAAGCGTCGATCAACTCCGACAGCGGCTGTTTCGTGATCAGCGCTTCAAAGATCTCTCGTTGCACTTCGTTGACGAAGTACGGCGTGATGAGTCGATCCTTCATAACTTCGGGTCCGTGCACGTAGAGCCGAAGCGCCTCGAGGCCCGGTCGCGGCAGAGAGGACCGAGTACGAGGACGAGGGGTCGATTCTTCGTTCGCCACCTCTCGCGCGACACGCTCTCTCGGGTGCTTCGCCAACTCCGCCACCCGCGAGCGCAACGTGTTGAGATCGAGCCGCAGACGATCGGCGACTTCTACGAGGTACTGATCTCGCACGAGCTCGCTGGGGTGTTCCGCCAGCACCTCCAGGGCCAGCTCGGCCGCTCGCGCGCGACCTTCGGCACTGTCGAGGCGGGCCCCTTCGAGGACGCGCTCCAGGCGAAACTTCAAGAACGGCAGCGCCTCGGCAATCGCGGCGCGCAGCGCGGCAGGATCGCGCTGAGCGAGTTCGGCGGGGTCGCTGCCCTTGGGCAAGCGAGCGACCGCGACGTCGACCTCGTGCTGACGTTCCCACTGATAGACCGACGCCGCCGCGCTCTGTCCGGCGGCATCGGCGTCGTAGGCGAGCACAATGCGCTTGGCGAAATTGCGCATCAGGCGAAAGTGCTCTTCACCGAGCGCCGTGCCACACGTCGCCACGGCCCTCGGCAGTCCTGCGCCAAAGAAGGCGATGACGTCGGTGTAGCCCTCACAGACAATGATCTCGCCCGATTTGATGATGTCCGCCTTGGCGAAGTTCAAGGCGTAGAGCGTGCGACGCTTGGAGTAGATCGAGGTCTCGGGTGAGTTCTTGTACTTGGGCTCGACGTAGCCGTCGCCTCGCGCGGGCCGTTCCTCGGACGACGGCAGAATCCTTCCGCCGACGGCAATGGCCTTTCCCGCGGGATCAAAGATGGGAAAGATGATTCGCGCACGCAACGCGTCTTGGCGACGATCACGCTTGTTCACAAAGCCCAGACCGGTAGCGAGCAACACCTTTTCATTCATCTTCAGCGCGTTGGTCAAGGCGTCCCACTCGTCGGGTGCCCAGCCCAGCTTGAACTGGCGCGCGACCTCGCCGCTAATGCCCCTTGAGCGAAGGTACTCACGCGCCCCTCGGGCGTCGGGCCCTTCGAGCAGTCGCTCGTGATACCACGCCACGGCCCGTTCCATTGCGGCGAGGGCCTCTTGACGTTCCTTGCGCGCGGGGCCGGCGTTCGCGTCCTCGTGGAGTTCAATGCCCGCACGGTCGGCCAAGAGTCGCAACGCGTCGATGAAGTCCATATGTTGGAACTCGCGTACCCAGGTGATCTGATCGCCCGAGGCCCGACAGCCAAAGCAGTAGTAGCGACCTAACTCCGCGTTGACGGAAAAAGAAGGGGTCTTCTCCCCGTGAAAGGGGCACAACCCCACCCAACGTTGGCCCGTGCGCTTGAGAGCCACGGTTTCGCCAATGAGGGCCACGAGATCAGTCGCCGCGCGAACCTGCGCGATCTCGTCGTCGGTAATGGCCATGGAAAGAAAGTACCGGTTCTCTGTCATCGGCGCGCCGAGTACCTCGGGCGGTTCTCTAAACTGCTCGCTATGCCCGAATTCGCCGTAGAGGTATTCAATCTCGTTCGCACCTACAGCGACGGTGAAGTTCGCGCCCTCGACGACGTGTCGCTCCAGGTTCCCACCGGACAGGTCTTTGGACTCCTCGGTCCCAACGGCTCGGGTAAGACCACCATGATACGAATCTTGTCCACCATTCTCTTGCCAACTAGTGGCAGCGCGACGGTGGCAGGCTTTGATGTTGTCAAGCAGCCCAACCAGGTTCGCCGACACATCGGTCTGGCCGGACAGAACGCCACGGTAGATGAGAATCTGACGGGCTTTGAGAATCTTCGGATGGTCGGATTGCTGAACCACTTGAACAAGTCCTACGTCGTGGCGAAGTCGCGACAACTGCTGGAAGACTTCGGCCTAAGTCATGCCGCTAACCGCACCACGACAACGTACTCGGGCGGCATGCGACGACGGCTTGACCTGGCGGCCGCGCTCGTGGCGGATCCGCCCATTCTCTTTCTCGACGAACCAACGACAGGACTGGACCCCCAGAGTCGCCAAGACCTCTGGTCCATCATCGAACATCTCGTCGAAGGCGGCACCACGGTACTACTCACCACCCAATATCTGGACGAGGCCGATCGCCTCGCCAAGCAGCTCGTGGTGCTCGACCACGGCAAGATCATCGCCGAGGGCACCTCCGCCCAACTGAAGGCTCAGATGGGCACCACCGTTCTCGCCCTTACCTTTACGTCGACCGACGCCGCACTTCGCGCAAAGCCCCTGCTCGCCGACCTCTCGGCTCATCCGGCCAACATCGAAGGCACCGTGATTGAACTCACCGTGGAAGACGGTCCCAACGTCACCGCTGATGCACTACGACGAATCGACGCGGCAGCCATATCCCTGAGCGGATTGGCATTGCGGGAGCCAAGTCTCGATGACGTCTTTCTCAACTTGACTGGCCACAAAGCCGAGGATCTCTCGATAGACGACGAGGTGCCCGAAGAGCAACGTGGGCGGCGAAAGGCCCGCGCGTGAGCACTCTTCCGGCCTCGACATCGACGCACTCGCCACTGCGATGGGCCGCCAGCGACGTGCTCACGATCGCTCGACGAAACCTACTGACCCTCGCTCGAATACCCACTCAGATGGTCTTCTTAATCATCCAACCGATCATGTTCGTGATTCTTTTCCGTTACGTTTTTGGCGGCGTCATCAGAGTCCCGGGCGGCTCCTACGTCAACTATCTGATTCCGGGGATTCTGGTCCAGACGATGATCTTTGGTGCGGTCGGTACCGCGGTCGGACTCGCCGAAGACCTGCAAAAGGGTCTCATCGAACGATTTCGTGCGCTACCCATGGCGCGTTTGGCGGTACTGGCCGGGCGCACCGTCTCGGACCTGTTTCGCAACGTCTTGGTCCTGCTCGTCGTCACGGGCGTCGGGTTTCTCGTGGCCTTTCGCCCTCACGGCGGATTCATTGAATACATCCAAGCGAGCCTCTTGATGTTGATCTTTGCGTACTGCCTCTCGTGGGGCTTCGCCTTTGTCGGACTGGCCGCCCCGAACGCCGAAGCGGCCCAGGCGATGGTCTTTCCGATCATCTTTCCACTCACCTTCGCGTCGTCGTGCTTCGTACCCGTCCTATCGATGCCCGGCTGGCTCCGACCTTTCGCCATCAACCAGCCGGTGAGCCAAACTGCGACCGCCGTTCGCGGCCTCATGCTCGGCACGCCCCACGGATCCTCCACCTGGATCTCTCTTGCGTGGGCGCTCGGGGCGGTCCTCGTACTCGCGCCGTTGGCCGTCAATCGCTACCGCAAGACCGCCTAGGTGACGCCACTCCTTTCCATCGACGAGCTCGAAGGCATTGTCAACGAGGCGTTTCCCGATTTCGAGGCTCCACGTATCGAATCACTCGAGGGCGACACGCTCGTGATGTCCCAGTCGGTCAGTACCCGCAACTCGCGGCCCGGAGGCACGTTGTCAGGCCCCACCATGATGGCCCTCGCCGATAACTCGGCGTGGCTGATCATCTTGGCGCACATCGGGCCGGTGTTACTTGCGGTCACGACGAGTCTGCATATCGACTTTCTCCGTAAGCCCGAACTCACCGACCTGATGGCGCGGGCCCGACTGATCAAACTCGGACGCCACCTCGCCGTCGTCGATGTCGAACTCTTCTCTCGGGGCTCGAGCGATCTGGTCGCCAAGGCGCAAGTCACCTATTCGATACCGCCGCGCGCGACAACCTAACCTCTCTGCGCGTTCAGCGAGGTCGGCGTCGCGCCGTCGTACCGCGAAGTGTCATGGGCAGATCCACCACACCCTCACCCACGTGCTCGTTCAGACGTTCTCGCACCAGTCGCTCCATGGTGTGGCGATTCTCGTCACTTTGGATGATGGCGCCCGAGTACGTGCCAAAGAGTCCGACCACCTCGTCGATCGTGCGCGTCCAGGTCCAATTCAGTGACACGTCGCGCGCGTCCACGAAGGAGCCATCGGGATCGAACTTGGCGCTCCACCCTCGAGGCCGGGCGTTCACGTCATCGGGACGCTGACGGAACTTCGTCAGCTCGGCGACCCAGGGTACGTCCCGACTGAATCCGTTCCACAACACGAAAATGACTCCGTCGTCGCGCAGCACCCGCGCGAACTCATTGGTGGCGTCGGGCTGGGTGAACCAGTGCCACGCCGACGAGGAGACGACTACGTCAAAGGAGCTCTCCACGACCGGCAACTCCTCGGCGCGCCCTTCGAGTACGAGCACCTCAGGGCTCTGTCGAACCAGTACCCGGCGCATGTCGACGTCTGGTTCGACAATGCTGACGATGGCACCCAGTTCGAGCAGAGGTCGAGTGAACTTTCCGGTGCCCGCGCCCACCTCGAGAACCTCGAGGCCGGCGAGATCACCTAAAAGATCGGCCGTCTCGCTCGGCGGACCCGGTCGGTACCGGTCGTAACTTTCAGCGACGGTTCCGAACTTGAGACCGCGTCCGTCGCTCACGCCTAACTTTCTCCCGTGACGTCGCGCAGGTGGCTAATCAGTCCTTCGAGTGGCACGCGTACCTGTGAGGTCGTGTCGCGGTCGCGCACGGTGACGGCGCGATCACTCAACGTATCAAAGTCAACCGTGACACAAAACGGGGTGCCAACTTCATCTTGGCGTCGATAACGCCGACCGATGGACTGAGTCACGTCGTAGTCGCACATGTAGTGGGGCTGCAAGATGCTCAAGACCTCACCCGACACGCTCTCGAGTTCGGGCTTCTTAGACAGGGGTAACACCGCGACCTGGTAGGGCGCGAGTCGCCAGTCCAGGCGCAGGACCGTGCGCGTTTCGCCTTCGACGACGTCCTCGTGGTACGCGGATAACAAAAAGGCCATCATCGCGCGCGTGGCGCCGGCCGCGGGTTCGATGACGTACGGCGTGTAGCGCTCGTTGGTCGACTGATCAAAGTAGTCCAGCGCCACTCCCGAGTGCTTCGAGTGTTGGGTTAAGTCGTAGTCGCCGCGATTGGCGATGCCTTCCAGTTCATCAAAGCCCCACGGGAAGAAGAACTCCACGTCCGTGGTGCCCTTGGAGTAGTGCGAGAGGTCTTCCTTTGCGTGTTCGTGCAGGCGGAGCATGGCTTCGGGAATGCCGAGGTCGACGTACCACGCGAGACGCGTCGCGATCCAGTAGCGATACCACTCTTCGGCGTCGGCCGGGGGCACGAAGTACTCCATCTCCATCTGCTCGAACTCCCGCGTTCGAAAGACGAAGTTTTGGGGCGTGATCTCGTTGCGAAACGACTTGCCGATTTGTGCGATGCCAAAGGGCGGCTTTTTTCGCACCGTTGAGAGCACGTTCGCGAAGTTGGTGAAGATGCCCTGGGCCGTTTCGGGACGTAGGTACGCGGTCGAACCCTCGCCCTCGACGGGGCCCGCCTGGGTCTTAAACATGAGATTGAAGGCCCGTGGCGCCGTGAACTGGGTCGAGCCGCAGTTCGGACAGACGCCGTCAATCTTGTCTTCGCGCCAGCGTTCCTTGCACTTAAGACAGTCCACCAGCGGATCAGTGAAGGTTTCAAGGTGACCGGAGGCGGTCCAAATCGCGGGCGGGCCAAGAATCGCAGCGTCCAGACCCACGATGTCGACGCGGGTCTGGACCATGGCGCGCCACCAAGCCTGCTTTACGTTGCGCAGCAGATTGACACCTAAGGGGCCGTAGTCGTAGGTGGAGCGAAATCCCCCGTAGATTTCGGCCGAGGGAAAGATGAAGCCGCGCCGTTTGGCGAGGTTCGTGACCTTATCGAGCAGGTCGGGGTCGAGCGCGGGCGTTGCCTCCATTAAAGAAGATTACCGGACGACTCTGAACTCTTGAGGCGAACAATCACCTGATTGGCGACGAGACGGGCCTTTGGTTTTAACGTCACCTGGCCCTCGCGCACGTTCACCAGATGCCTGATCTCTTCGAGTGAATCGAACGCTTCGAGAGTGACGCCACGAGAGGTTCGAAGGGCCAGCGACTCTTCTTCGAAACGTTGGGTCGACTCGTCCAAGAACTCCTCACCGCCCAGGGGCGACTCGCCATTTTGAATGAGTGCGATGTAGCGGTCGGGCGTGCGCACGTTCCAATACCGGCGACCGTGTTGATGCGAGTGGGCCGCGGAGCCAAAGCCCACGTAGTCCCCGCGGTCCCAATAGACGTGGTTGTGACGACACTCGTGGCCGGGTAGGGCCCAGTTAGAGATCTCCTCCCACTGATATCCGTGGGCGTGAAGTACCTCGCCGACGAGGTCGTAGGCGTCGGCGGTGGCGTCCTCGTCGGGGTGTCGCCTGGGGTCACGGCCCAGGGGGGTCGACGGTTCCGCCGTCAAGGCGTAACAGCTGATGTGCGGCGGCGGATACTCCAGGTTCAACAAGTCGTCCAACGTGTGGCGAACGTCGTCGAGGTTCTCCGCGCGCGAACCGACGATGAGGTCCATGTTCCAGGTTCGAAAGCCAGCCCGGTGAACAGCTTGGGACACCTCTTTATGGGCCATCGTGCCGTGGCGGCGACCTAAGTCCGCCAAGACCGCCGGCTGCGTGGACTGGACACCGAAACTCATGCGCGTCACGCCGCCGTCGAAATAGCGGCGCAGCCGTTCCAGCGACGCGTCCTCGGGATTGCACTCGACCGTGACTTCGGCGTCGTCGCTTCGCTCGATGCTGTCGAGTAACCGAAGTAGTTGATCCGCCGGTAATCGCGAGGGCGTGCCGCCGCCAAAGAACACTGAGGTCGCCACGGGAAGGCCCTCGCCCTTCGCTCGAGCAATCTCTTGGAGTACGGCCTCGACGTAATCGTCCATCAACTGGTCACGATCGCTGTACGTCGCAAAGGCGCAGTAGTCACATCGGTGCGCACAAAAAGGTACGTGTACGTACACCCCGAAGTTATTGACCGTAGACTTCAAGGCCGTCCTAACGCTCGCTCGGCGTGATCAACGGAGCGACGGATCCCGGGGCTCGAAGACGGCGTCCGAAGTGCACTTCGATGGCCTCTTGGGCGAGGGCCATGACCTCTCCCGCGCCCGGCGGATCCGTCTCGCGCAACACGCCCGCGAGATCGCCGCCGACCATGCGGCGAATCAGTGTCAACGCGTCGGGCGAAAGCGAGACGCCCTGGCGACACTCGTCACAGAGCGTCCCGCCAATCTGCGCGTCAAAGGCGACGAGGGGGCTCTTTCTGCCGCAGTTCACGCACTCCTCGACAACCGGCTCAGAGCCGTCGAGAGCCAGCAGACGAAAGTAGAACGACGCGGGCACCAACGCGGGTTCGAACGACTCGTCGTCCAGCGTGAGCAGCACGCGCGCCAAGAGATCGAAGATCCCCTCGTCGGGTACCCCGTCGGAGGGGATCGCGTCAATCGCTTCGACGACGGCGTACCCGGCCGAGATTCGTGAATACGACGAGCGAAGGTTCGCCAGGCGCTCACGGTGTTGCACATGACGAGCGACGTAGAACTCGCCGCGAGTCTTCACCAAGTCGACGGTCACGTGCGCGAGCGTTTCGAGCGAACCGCCCATTCGACTGGTCGTCTTTCTTACGCCCTTGGCCAAGACGCGCACCTTGCCGTGGTGGCGCGTCCACAGCACGACCACACGATCCGCCTCGCCGGACTTGTAGGTTCTTAAGACGACGGCTTCGTCATTGATCTCTCTCACGATTGAGGCCCGTCCTCGGGATCTTGAAAGTGCTGCTCGCGCGGAGGAAGGCCCATAAATCGCGTGAACGCGACGCCGAGAGCGATCATTGCCGCCAGGACCAGAGGTACGATCAACGGCTCAATCAGTGACGTCGCGCCATTCAGGGCCAGTACCCACAACGCGATGTACAAGATGATGGCGGCAACGAGGGTGGCGCGGCGCACGCTCACTTGTCGACCCCACCGAAGCGTCGCTCGCGTAGTTGGTACTCCGCGATGGCCTCGTAGAGATCTTCGCGCCGAAAGTCGGGCCAGAGCACGCCGGTAAAGATCAACTCGGAGTACGCCATCTCCCAGAGCAAGAAGTTCGAGATGCGATACTCCCCCGAGGTGCGAATGACCAGGTCGGGATCGGGCAGCTCGGGGTGATAGAGCCGCTCACGAATCGTCTTTTCGTCAATCTTCTTCACCGGGATTTTGTCTTTGACCAATTCGCGTACCGCGTCGACGATCTCGGCCCGCCCGCCGTAGTTAAAGGCGATGTTGAGCGTGAGGTCCTTGTTCTTCTTCGTCAGTTCGGCCGCTTCGTCCATGCGGTGCAGTAGGCCCTTGGGGACGCGCCAGTCTCTTCGCCCGGAGAAGACGATACGCACCCCGTCGGCGTTCAGTTCGTGTTGACGTCGCTCGAGCAGACCGCGATTGAAGTTCATCAAGTAGCGCACTTCATCGACCGGCCGGCGCCAGTTCTCAGTCGAAAAGGCGAAAACGGTGAGAACCTTCACGCCAACGGCCAGCGCCCCGTAGGTCGTATCGACCAGTGACTCTTCGCCCGCGCCGTGGCCCTCGGTTCGCGCCAGACCCTTTCGCTGGGCCCAGCGACCGCTGCCATCCATCACGATCGCCACGTGTCGGGGCACGCCGGAGCGCTCGATCGAAGCAGGAAACGGCAGGGGACGTGGGTCGGGCACGAACAAAACTTAGTTGGTCTCCTTAAGAAGTTTCACTGCGACCCCTAAGGTCAACGCGTGCAGAGTTTCGATCCCGACGACGAGTTCCCGCTCGTCGAGCCCGACGACGAAGCAGGTATCCAACTCGACGAGGACGTCGTCGCCATCGACGCCGAGCGGGCGCTCGAGCTGCTCGACACCATCACCCACGACCTGCCCGGCGGCGGTGAAAATCGAGAAGGACAGCGCGACATGGTGCGCGCCGTCGCCTCGGCCCTCTCTCGGCGTCGCCACCACGTCATCGAGGCGGGCACCGGCGTCGGCAAGTCACTCGCCTACCTCGTGCCGGCCGTCATGTCGGGCCACCGCGTGGTTATCGCCACGGCCACCAAGAACCTCCAGGACCAACTCGCCAAAAAAGACGCCCCCCAAGTGGCCGCGCACGTCAAGGGCGTTCGCGTCGCGGTACTGAAGGGCAAGCAGAACTACCTCTGTAAGAACCGGGCGCAGGGCGTGGGCGCGGGTGCCCAGTTGAGTCTCGATGACGGCACCGACGTGCCCAAGGGCGTCGCCGATCAGATGCGTCGAATCCTTCACTGGTCGAACGACACACTGACCGGCGACCTCGACGAACTGCCCTTCGAGGTGGACGCGCGTGCTCGGCGCAGCCTCTCGGTGACCCCTCAGGAGTGTCTCGGGCGGGCCAAATGCCCCCAGGGTCAGAACTGCTTCGCCGAACTCGCCAAAGATCGAGCCAACGAGAGTTCGATTCTGATCGTGAACGCCCACCTCTACGCCTCGCACCTGGCGTCGGGTTCGATGCTGCTGCCGGCCCACGAGTTCGTGGTCTTTGACGAAGCGCACGAAATACTCGACATCTTCGCGACGTTGCTCGGGACCTCGCTCAACGCCGCTCGACTGCGCGCGCTCGCCATGGGCGCTCGCTCGTTGCTCAACGACGAGGACCGGGCTCGAGCCGACCAGTTGCTTTCGAGCGCGGATCGACTCGCGGTGGCTTTACTCGCGCAGTACGAGCGCAACGAACTAAAAGGCCTCGACGAGGCGTGCGAGCTCGAACTGGCGCGCGCGAGCGAACTGGTGTCGCAACTCGTGGAGAGTCTTCGAGGCGTGGAGACGAGCTCGCCCGACAGCGAGTTCCGCAAAGTCCGCGCCCTGGGTCCGGCCATTCACCTGGCCAACGACCTCGACCGGGTGAGCAAAGTCAAAGACAGTGAGCTGCTCTTTCTCTCTCGACGCGAGCGCGAGGTCGATGTCGAGATCTCGCTGGTGGACGTGGGACCACGGCTTCGCGACGATCTGTGGAGCCACGTGACGGCAGTGCTCTCGAGCGCCACCATCCCCGACACGTTGCCCCGGGACCTCGGGCTCGACGACTGCGTCGTCGAGCACTTCGCGAGCCCCTTTGACTATCGGAACCACGCGCTGCTCTACGTGCCCGAGAACTTTCCCGAACGAAACAGCGCTGACGCCGAGGCCGCCATCATCGAAGAACTCGTGGAACTCATCGGCGCGGCCGGCGGGCGTACGCTCGCGCTGTTCACCAATCGCGCCGTCATGCAGCGCGTGGCCGAGGCGGTGGCGCCCCAACTCGACACGGAGGTCCTGGTCCAAGGGACCTTGTCGCGCGATCGACTGATCGAGGAGTTTCGTCGCAGCGCGGAAGCGAGCCTCTTCGCCGTGACCAGTTTTTGGCAGGGCGTCGACGTGCCCGGCCACTCACTCAGTCTCGTCACCATCGACCGGTTGCCCTTTCGCGTGCCTGGCGATCCACTCGCCGAGGCCCGCCGAGAGAAGTCCGAACGACCCTTTTACGAAGTGGACCTGCCTCGAGCGACGATGTTGCTGGCCCAGGGCGTCGGGCGCCTCATTCGAACGAGTAGCGACCGCGGTGTCGTCGCGGTGCTCGACACGCGCCTCGCCACCGCGACGTATCGCTCGGCGATGTTCAAGAAGTTGCCCCCGATGCGCCGCACGCGCAACAAGGACGAAGTGCACGCGTTCTTGCACGAACTTTGCCAGTGACCACGGATCTGCGGCAAGCGACACCGCTGGGCAGGTCGCGCGGCGTCAGTATCCGAATCGGTCTAAGACGTCGTCGCGTTTCTGCCAGCCCGGTTCGACCTTGACGCGAAGTTCGAGGTAGAGACCTTCGGGTAACTGGCTTCTGGCCGCAATGCCCACGTCCTTCAAGAGTTGACCGCCCTTGCCAATGACCATTCCCTTTTGACTCTCACGCTCCACGAGTATCTCGACCGTGACGTGGGGCCACTCGAACTCACTCACCCGACAGTGAATGGAGTGCGGAAGCTCTTGCATGGTCTTGCGAACCAGTTGTTCACGCACGAGTTCGGCGATCCAGGTTGCCTCGGTAACGTCCGAGACCTCCTCATCGGGAAAGAGAAACGGCGATTCGGGCATCGCGGCGCGCAGTTGTGCCAAGAGTTCTGCCGCACCATCGCCGGTTTTAGCGGAGACCGGAAAATACTCCACGCGCTCACTCGCCTCTCGACGATTGATTGAGGCTGCGATCTCATCGACGACCTCGCTGGCCGCGAGTAACTGCTCGGCGACAGCCACCTTGCCGACGCGATCGATCTTGTTCACTACCACAATCATCTGAGGGCCGTCCGCTCCACGCGCCTGGCCCAACATGGTCTCGATCACGTTGCGATCGCCTGGACCGATCGACGAGTTGGCCTCGATGATCGCCAGGATCACGTCGACGCCGTCCGCGGCGGCGCGCGCCGTCTGGTTGAGCCGTCCGCCGAGAGTCGTTCGCGGACGATGCAGACCAGGCGTGTCAACCAAGATCACCTGGGTGTCGCCTTCGCTCAAGATGCCACGTATCGCGTGACGCGTGGTGTTCGGCGAGGCCGCGGTTATCGAGACCTTGGCCCCGACGAGTTGATTCACCAGCGTCGACTTACCGACGTTGGGGCGCCCCAACACCGCGACGAACCCCGCTCGGCTCACCGCAGCGCCCGAGTCTCGACTCGCACCTCTTCGATTCGCCGCCCGTCCATGCGCACCACCGTCAAGCGGTAGTGCTCGGTAGTAAAGATGTCGCCGACCGAGGGCACGCCCCCCGCCAGGTCGAGCACGAGTCCTCCGACGGTGTCCCAGCCGTCCTTAGGTAAGTCCAACTCGAACTCGTCGTTGGCGTCGTCGATGTTGAGCCGACCGCTCAGTTCAATGCCGCCTTCGATGGACTGGACGTCGTCCTCGTCGAGGCTGGGATCGGACTCGTCGGTGATCTCCCCGACGAGCTCTTCGAGCACGTCTTCTAAGGTCACGAGTCCCGCGGTGCCCCCGTACTCGTCCACGACGATAAAGAGGTGGCTCTTCGCGCGGCGAATCTCAGTAAGGAGCGAGGCGACCCGCTTGGTCTCGGGCACGAACTGGGCCTCACCCATGTGCTCGCGCAATCGCTCGGTGCCTTGGTCGTTGGCGACCAAGCGCGCGAGGTGGCGCAGGTTCACCAGGCCCACGACGTCGTCGACCCCTTCGCCGAGTACGGGGATTCGTGAACGACCGGTCAGAATCGCCAAGTCGAGTGCCTCACGCACGCTGGCGGTGTCGTGGATATCGACCATGTCGATGCGCGGCACCATCACCTCGCGCACGATGGTGTCGCCGAACTCGATGACCGAGTGGATGAAGTTGCGCTCTTCGGACTCGATCGCGTCGTCCTCGTGCGCCACGTCGGCCATGGCCAGCACCTCGGACTCGGTCACTCGTGAACTCTGGCCCGCCGAGCCAAAGAGACCGATCACGGAATCGGCGACGGAGAGCAGCACCTTCGAGATCCAACGAACGGGCCAGAATCGCAGAATCCGCCCGACGACCGGCGCACTGGTCAACGCTGCTTGGTCCGGGTGCTGGATCGCGAAGTTCTTCGGAATGGCCTCAAAGGCCACGAAGATGACAACGACCTCGCCGAAGGTGGCAACGAAGATGCCCGCCGCGCCAAAGAGGTGACCGGCCAAGACGCCCACCATCGTCGCCGATACCAACTGACAGATCAGCACGAGGAGTAACAACGGGTTGAGGAACTTGCCGGGCGCCTCGGTCAAGGCGACGAGGGCCCGCGCGCCGTGGCGACCCTGTTCGCGCAGCGAGCGCGCCCGGGACTTGTTCATGCGCGTCAGCGACGTCTCGGCCATGGCGAAAAAACCCGAGAGCATGAGCAAGATCACCACCGCGACGGTGAGGTAGGTGTCGCCCGCGCGCCAGACGGCGCCGATCACGAGGTACTCGCGCGATAGTGGCGAGCGAGCAGTTCTCGCTCACGCGCCTCCATCCGTTCGGCCGCCTCGTCCAGGGCGTGGTCCCAACCGAGTAGGTGCAAAACGCCGTGCACCACCAATAGGGCCACCTCGTTTTCGAAGGAGACCTCGTGTTCAATCGCGTTACGCGCAGCGACGGCTGGACAGATCACGACGTCGCCAATCAACTGGGGAATCTCCGACGTCGACGGCTCGCCCGGTCCGCTGCCCCCCGCGTCGGGTACCCGTCCCGAGGGCTCAGGTTCGCCGTCGATAGGAAAGGCCAGCACGTCGGTCGCCCCCACGTGGCCCATGAACTGTTGATTGAGGTCCGCGATGGTCGACTCGTCGGCGAAGATCAGCGACACTTCGGCCAGTCCGCGCACCCCTTCATCGACCAGAGTTCCGCGGGCTAGTTCGCTCCAGCGCTCGAGATCGATCTCGTGATCGTGCTGTTCGTCCACCGCGTAGATATCAATGCTCATGAGGTTCGTTCGTACGCCGCCACGATGTCCGCGACGATGCGGTGTCGCACGACGTCCTTCGTGCCGAGATAGACGAAGCTGATCCCCTCGACCTCGCTGAGAATCTCGTCGATACCCACCAGGCCACTTCTCTTTCCGTTGAGGTCGATCTGGGTCACGTCGCCGTTCACCACGGCCTTGGAGTTAAAGCCAATACGGGTGAGAAACATCTTCATCTGTTCCGGCGTGGTGTTTTGGGCCTCGTCGAGAATAATGAACGAGTCGTTGAGGGTTCTCCCGCGCATGAAGGCCAGCGGCGCGACTTCGATGGTGCCGTTCGCGAGGAGACGCTGCGCGCCGTCGGCGCCCACCAGGTCATAGAGCGCGTCGTAGAGCGGGCGCAAGTACGGGTCGACCTTGGCCATGAGATCCCCTGGCAAAAAACCGAGATTCTCGCCCGCCTCGACCGCCGGACGGGTCAAGACGACGCGCTGGACCTGACGTCGGTGCAGGGCCTGGACCGCCTGGGCCACGGCGAGGTAACTCTTGCCGGTACCGGCCGGACCGATAGCGAAGGTGATGATCGAGGTGTCGATGGCGTCGGTGTAGCGCTTCTGGCCCGCGGTGGAGGGCCGGATCGCTCGGCCCTTTTGGCCGCGCACAACTTCGTGACGAAGCACTTCGCTGGGACGAAGGTCGTCTGCGACCATGTCGATGGTGCGCGCGATCTTCGTGGTGTCGAGTGTCTGACCGCTCTCGAGCACGAGCACCAGTTCATCAAACAGTCGAAGGATGGTCGCCGCGTCGGCACCCGTGACCGAGATCTGATTGCCCTGGACTCGAATCTTCGAGTTGGGAAACGATCGCTCGACGACGCGAAGGTGCTCGTCGCGCGCGCCGAGCAGCCCCGCCATCAGATGGGTGTTGACGACGTGGGTCGTCGCGGTCAGCGCCTCGTCGGCCTTCGCTTCGGGGCTCATCCCGGTGGCCAGGTCAGTCGGCGTCCGCCGAGCACGTGCACGTGCAGGTGCGGCACGGTCATCAGACCGTCCTCACCCACGTTAAAGACCAGTCGGTACCCACTCTCGCGGATACCCTCGTCGAGTACGACCTTTTGAGTGAGCGACATCAGGTCCTCAAAAACTCCAAGGTCATCGCCGGTGACGTCATTCACGCTGGCGAAGTGGCGCTTGGGAATGACCAACACGTGCACGGGAGCTTGGGGCGCGATGTCGTAAAAGGCGAGCGAGTTTTCACTCTCGGCGGCGACCTTGGCGGGAATCTCCCCGGCGACAATTTTACAAAAAAGGCAGTCACTCATCTAGTGCTCTCATCATTACTCATTTCGCGCTCTCCAGAGTAAATCCCCACCCGCCGGCGGGAAAGGTCATCAAGGTCGCCGCGAGTACGGCCGCGGTCTCGGCTCGCAACACCGTCGGGCCGAGTCCCACGCGCCGACGGCTTTGATCCCACTCTTCACTCGCCCACCCGCCCTCGGGTCCGACCGCCACGCTTCGAACATCACTCCAGTCGCCCGAGCCCGTCAGATCCGCGACCGCTACCGATTCGGGCACGTCCGCCACGTGCACGGGCTCACCTACGACGACGTCGTAGGTTCTTCGACACTGAGCAGCCGCTTCGTTGGCGATTTTCCGCCAGCGCGACAACGTCTTGTCACGGGCCTCGCCCTTGAACTTGACGACCATTCGTGCGCTCAGCAACGGCACGACGCGACCAACGCCCACCTCGGTCGCCTTGGCGACGGCCCACTCGGCGCGTTCGCCCTTCAGCGGGGTCAGATAGAGCGTCGTGTCGGGCATCACAGGGTCGTGGCTCACCTCGCTCACGCGTTCGATGCCGCCGTCTCGCACTTGACAGAGCGCCCACGAACCGCGGCCATTGGTGACCACGACCTCTTCGCCCACTTTGGCGCGCAACACGCGTCGCACGTGATGTTCGTCGTCACGTCCAAGTTCCGGACGTTCGAGCAACTCGACGTGAAACTGTCCCAGCGCGGCCACGCGGCGCGGCCACTCCAGGTACGTCACTTCTTCGCCTTTCGACGGCGAAACATGCCACCACTCTCGTCAGCGACCACTTCGTGACGGTGCTCGGCCCATTGGCGAAGCAGTCCCTCGGACGTCTCATCGAGTTCGCTCGGTACGTCCACGACGAGGTGCACGTAGAGGTCACCTCGCCCTCGTCCGTGCAAGTGCTCGGTGCCCTCGTGTCGGACCCGGTGCACGGTTCCGTTCGCGCTCCCGGGTTCGACCTCAATGGGAATCGCTTCGCGCAGTGTCGGTACCGAAATGCTGGCCCCGAGGACCGCCTGGCTAAAGGCCACATGGGCTTCGTGGTGCAGATCGTCGCCGTGACGCTCAAAACGCGTATCGGGCAGCACTTGGAGGTGCACAAAGAGTCGCCCGTTCGCGCCGCCTCGCAGCCCGGCCGGTCCGCGATCGGCCAATCGCATCGTCGAGCCGTCCTCGACGCCGCCGGGGATATTTACACTCAGTGTCGCGCTCTGTTGACGGCGACCGTCCCCGTGACAGTCCGCACACGGGCTCTCGATACGTGAACCCATTCCCTGACAGCGAGGACAGATCTGCGAGGTCATCATCTGGCCGAGGATCGAATTGCGCACCCGTCGAACCTGGCCCGAACCTTGGCAGTCCTCGCAACTAATCGGCGAGGTCCCGGCAGCACAGCCCGAGCCCCCACAGGTCTCACAGCGTTGCGGCAGCGTCACCGTCACTTCACGCGTCGCGCCAAAGGCCGCCTCTTCGAGCGTGACGTTCAGGGCCACCTCCGCGTCGGGGCCCGGCTGGGGACCACGGCGGGTCTGGGTGTTCACGCCCATTCCGCCAAAGAACATGTCGAAGATGTCCTGGACCGATCCTCCGCCAAAGGGACTTCCGCCGGCACCGACGTCCGAGCCAAAGCGGTCGTAGTTCGCTCGTCGCTCGGGGTCCGACAGGATCTCGTAGGCCTGGGAGACCTCTTTGAAGTGGGCCTCGGCTTGGGGGTCCACGGTGTTCGCGTCAGGGTGGAACTTGCGCGCGAGCCGTCGGTACGCCTGTTTCAACTCATCGGGCGAGCAGTGCGGATCGACTTCCAGCACCTCGTAGAGGTTGGTGTTAGCCACGCTCGTCCTCGCCGCCAAAGTGGCGGGTGAGGTGGTGCGACACGGCCTCGGCCGCGGCCATGACCTCGGGGTACTTCATGCGCGTCGGTCCGAGCAGTCCCACGGCGCCAATGGTCTCACCGTCCAATGAGACCGGCGCGACAATCACCGCGCACGAACTGAGCGGCTCGAAGCCGTGCTCCGAACCGATCGCCACCGAGACGCCCTTGCCCAACATGTCCTCGACCAAGGAGACCACGAGGAGCTCTTGTTCTAAAATCGCCAGCACCTTTCGCACCGTCTCGACGCCATCAAAGACCTCCGCAACGCGCGACGAACCGCCGATGTAGACCTGTTCGCCCTCCATCGTGGGCGTTTCGGCGTGCAGCACCGAGACCGACTCTCGCACGAGCTTTGCAATGGTGTCGGCGCGAGAGGGCACTTGGACGACCGAGTCGAGCGTCGTGCCGATCAACAACGCGTTCAACTGGCGTGACGCCTCGGTCACTTCGACGTGGCTGGCTTCGTAGGTCGCCAAGACACTGTGCTTGGTGACCGTGCCGTCGGAAAAGACCGTGACCAACAGGTGATGGCGGGCATCTAAGTTCACCAACTGCACGTTCAAGATCGTCGCGCGGCTGTGGGCCGATCCCACCACCACCGAGGTGTAACTGGTGAGATGACTGAGCAGCGTCGAGGTCTGTTCGAGGACGTCTTCCATCTCGCCGCGCACGTGGCTGAAGAACTCTTTGATCTGTTGTTGTTGGGCCACGCCCAGTTCACCGGCCTTTAGGTGGTCGACGAAGTAGCGATACCCCTTGTCGGTGGGCACGCGCCCGGCCGAGGTGTGGGGTTGGGCCAGGTAGCCCTCGCGCTCTAGGGCGACCATCTCGGTGCGCACCGTGGCCGGCGAGACCGCGAGGTCGGCGCTGTGGGCGACCGAGGACGAGCCGACCGGCTGGGCGGTGTCGATATGTTCCACGACGACCGCTTCGAGGATGGTGGCTTTGCGCGCGTCGAGGCCACTGGTGGGCGCAGGTGGGGTCTTCACGCGTCGGGCCATACGATCTCCTTGTTAGCACTCGATTTTACCGAGTGCTAACTACCGTCCACGCACCTGTCTAATGTGGGCGCGTGGAAACCTTCAACGCCCCTGAACGCGCCAACGTACCCGTTTCCGGTGACGAGCGCACCCAGTTAGACGCCTGGCTCGACTTCCAACGTGCGACGCTCTTGAAAAAATGTGACGGGCTGAACGCCGCGCAGATGAAGATGCACCCTGTCGCCACCTCGAAACTCTCACTCTTGGGCTTGATCCGCCACATGACCTTCGTCGAACAGGTCTGGTTCGAGACGACCTTTGCCGGCCACGACACCAGCGACTACTACAAGACCGAAGGCGATCGCGACGCGGACTTCAACGACCTCGACTCGGCCGCTGTAGAAGAAGTGATCGACCTCTACTTGAAGTCAGTCAAGGTCTCGCGCGAGCTCTGCGCCGGGCACAGCCTCGACGAGCTCGCCACGAAGCCTCGTCGAGGCCGAGAGGTCGATCTGCGCTGGATCTTCGTGCACATGATTGAGGAGTACGCGCGCCACAACGGCCACGCCGACATCATTCGCGAGTTGGTCGACGGCGCGACCGGGTACTGAGCTACTCCTCGAGTTTCAAGGCCGCTACGAAGGCCTCCTGGGGCACTTCAACGCGTCCCAAGTTCTTCATGCGCTTCTTGCCCTCTTTTTGCTTCTCCAACAGTTTGCGCTTTCGCGTGATGTCCCCGCCGTAACACTTGGCCAAGACGTCCTTGCGACGGGCCTTGACGGTCTGGCGAGCGACCACGCGCCCCCCGATCGCGGCTTGAATCGGTACGTCGAACATCTGGCGAGGGATGAGCTCTTTCAGCCGTTCGGCCATCTTCTTGCCGTAGGCCTCGGCGTTCGAGCGATGCACGATCGTCGAGAACGCGTCGACCGGCTCGTGGTTGATCAGCACGTCGACGCGCACGACTTCGCTCGTTACGTAACCGGCCGGCTCGTAGTCGAGCGAGGCGTAGCCCTTGGTGCGACTCTTCAACGCGTCAAAGAAGTCGATCACGACCTCAGCCAACGGGATGCGATATCGCAGTTCCACCCGCTCGGTGGAGAGGTACTCCATCTTGGACATCTCACCGCGGCGCGTCTGGCCCAGGTCCATCACCGCGCCGAGAAACTCGGCGGGCGTGAGAATCGTGACGTCAAGCATCGGCTCATCCACGTGATCGAGTCGACTGGAGTCGGGTAGCTCGGTCGGGTTGTCAATCAGTACCTCACTGCCGTCCGTGAGGAAGGCTCGATAGACGACCGACGGCGCGGTCGCGATGATGCCCAGGTTGTACTCGCGCTCTAAGCGCTCCCGCACGATCTCCATGTGCAGTAATCCGAGAAAGCCGCAGCGAAAGCCAAAGCCCAAGGCGTGGGACTTCTCCGGCTCGAACGTAATCGAGGCGTCGTTGAGTTTTAGCTTGTCGAGGGCGTCGCGCAGATTGCCCAGGTCGTCGCCGTCGATGGGGTAGATCCCACAAAAGACCATGGGCTTGGGGTCGAAGTAGCCCTCCAGTGGTTCCGTGGCGGGATTCGAGGCTTCGGTGATGGTCTCGCCCGATCGCGCGCCGGCCACGTCGCGTATTCCGGCGACGACGTAGCCCACCTCGCCGGGACCGAGTTGGGCGACTTTGATCATGTCGGGCGTTCGTATGCCGAGCTCTTCAATCTCGTGGTTGGTGCTCGCTCGCATCATGCGGATCTTCGCCTCGTCGTGCAGCGTTCCTTCGATCACGCGAATCGAGGAGATCACGCCGCGAAACTGGTCGTAGTACGAGTCAAAGATCAGAGCACGAAGCGGAACCAGTGGATCGCCCACCGGCGCAGGGATGCGCGCGATCACCGCGTCGAGCAGTTCCGACACGCCCTCGCCGGTCTTGGCCGAGATCATGAGCACCGTGCTCGCCGCAATGCCGAGCACGCGTTCGAGTTCTTCCTTGCAGCGATCGGGGTCGGCCGCGATGAGGTCAATTTTGTTCAGCACCGCAACGATTTCGAGGTTGTGCTCGAGCGCCTGGTAGCAGTTCGCCAATGTCTGGGCCTGGATGCCCTGACTGGCGTCGACGAGTAAGACCGCGCCCTCGCAGGCCGCCAGCGAGCGAGAGACCTCGTAGCCAAAGTCCACGTGGCCCGGCGTGTCGATCAACTGAATGAGGTGTCCCTTGTAGCGCACGCGCACGTTCTGCGCCTTGATGGTGATACCGCGCTCGCGCTCGATATCCATCGAGTCGAGATACTGTGCGCGCATCAGCCTCGGATCGACCGCGCGGGTGATCTCCAAGATCCGATCCGACAACGTGGACTTGCCGTGATCGATGTGCGCGATGATGGCCAGATTACGGATTTTGCTGGAGTCAACGGATGGAGATGAAGAGGCCACGGTGACTCAAGGCTATCTCTCGAGAATTGATTTTCCCTCCAGTGGAAGGTCCGAGGCGCCCTCTGCTAGCATCGATAGGCCCGCGCGGCGAACTGTCGCGCACGTAGAACGAGGTAGATGTCGTGGCCAATATCAAGAGCCAAATCAAGCGCAACAAGCAGAGCGCGTCCGCTCGCGAGCGCAACAAGGGCGTCAAGTCTGAGCTTCGCACCCGCACGAAGAACGCCATCGCGGCCGTGGGGACCGAGGACGAAGAGAGCGCGCTGCGCGTCGCCGTCAAGCGCATCGACATGGCCGCCACCAAGCGCGTCATCCACAAGAATCAGGCCGCCAACAAAAAGAGCGGCCTGATGAAGCGGATCAACGCACTGCGCGAAGAGCTCTAAGGCCGACGTACCTCTAGCGTCGACGGGCCCCGTGCGACAGTCGCGCGAGTCGAGCGACCAGTATCTCAATCACCGTGAGTTCGGTCACGTCCATATCGCTGTCGAGATCCTTCCCACCAAAGCTCACCCCACCCTTTAGAGCGAGGTCGGCGTCGGCGATCCAGTGCACCGCGGTCGTGAGACGTTCCGCGCCCAGGCGCTGGGCCAGTTGCAACGCCTTGCCCGCGGGAAAGGCGTTGATGCCGAGCAGCGCCGCGGCCTCTTCCTTGGTGCGAACGGCACTGCCCTCGAGGCGCGCCATGTTGAGGTAGTGGCGCTGGACCATCGCGACGATCTGCAGTCCGGCCCGCCGCCTCGAATCGAGCATCCGGCGGGCCACTTCGATGGCCTTGGTGGCGTCGCCTGCGTCGAGGGCGTCGGTCAGGTCCCACACGGGCACGTCGCCGGCGTCGCCGAGGTAGGGCTCGAGTCGCGCGAACACCAGCGGCGCCGAGCCGTAGATCGACTGCAAGGTACGCGCCAACGCGTCGACACGCGCCACGTCGTCGCCCACTTGCGTCGCCACCTTTTGGGCGGTGCCGTGATCGATCACCACGCCGTACTCGTCCATCTTGGACATCACGAAGGCCACTCGATCAGATACCCGAGAACCGACGTTCACTTCGACGACCTCGCTCGCCGCCTTCACGAGCCGATGGGCCTTGGTGCCCACGACCGCCACGATCAACACCGTCCCCGGCGCGGGCGCGGACATCCACTCGGTGAGTTGAGCTACTTCTTCCGCAACGAGTAGCTGCGCGTCGCGCACCACCACCACGCGACGCTCGGCCAACAGCGCCGGGGTATTGAGCGCCTCCATCACCCGAGGCAGCGAGGGCTCGCCACTACTTTGCGTGACGTCCTTCGCCGTGAAGTCTTGTAACGCGAAGGAGGGATCGAGGTCATCGAGCGCGCTCGCGATGACGTTGTGCACCGCGTCGTAGACCATGGTCGCGTCGCTACCCACGACGCAGACGCTCGAACTACTCATCGCACCTCGGCCAAGCGCGCCAGCGTGTCACGCACTCGAACCGCTCCCGCCACGTCATGGACTCGAACGATACGACAACCCAGTGCCACGCCAATCGCCGTGGCCGCCACCGACGCCTCGCGGCGCTCGGTGACGTCGAGACCAAACAGAGCCCCGAGGAAGGTCTTGTTCGACGCGGAGAGCAACAGCGGCGAGCCGAGCGCCGCGAGCACGTTCGTATCGCGCAGCAGCTGCAACGACTGCGCGGGCGTCTTTCCGAGGTCCAGCCCGGCGTCGAGCACGATCTGTTCGTCACCGAGACCGGCCGCCTGGGCCCATTGACGGCGTTCGAGAAGAAACTCAGTGACACTCTTGGTCACGTCGTCGTAGGTCGGCGTCGGATCAGCCACGCGCGGGCGCAGTCGGATGTGCGTCGCCACCACCGTGGCGTGTGCTTTCGCCGCCACCGCCAGGTACTCGGGATCGGCGAAACCGCTGATGTCGTTGCCGACGACGGCACCGGACTCGAAGCCGGCCTTCGCCACGGACGCGCGCCAGGTGTCGACGCTCACCGGCACGTCAAAACGTTTCGTGAGTTCACCAATGACCGGCACGACCCGATCGAGTTCTTCGGCTTCGCTCACTTCCTCGCCCGGACCGGCCTTCACTCCCCCCACGTCCAAGACGTCGGCCCCCTCGTTGACGAGTCGCTCGGCCCGTTGGTAGAAGGCGTCGAGATCGTAGGTGGCGGCCGGTTGGAAGAAAGAGTCCTTGGTGCGGTTCAAGATGCCCATCACCAGCGCACGGTCGCTCACGTCGACGCGCTGGGCCCCTAGAGCAACCACCAACGGCCGTTCCGGCCGGAAGATCTGCACTAGTAGAGCTGGCTCGCGAGCCGGCGACGAAACGACACGTAACGCGCGTCGTCGGGGCCGAGCGCGTCGAGCACTTCGAGCAGATGGCTCCTCGCTTCTTCGTTGCTCGAGGACTGCTCCAACAAGTGTTCGAGCGTGAGGTCAAGGTCGCCGTCGAGGCGCACGCCACTGCGTTGGAGTCGAATCCGTGCCAGGACCGTCTTGGCATTGAGCACGTGAGCAAAGGGCTCGAGTACCGCTTCGGCCTCGTCGAGTCGGTCCCCCTGGCGCAGCAGATCGCCGAGTTTCACGGCGACGTCAACGTTCTTCGCGTCGAGTCCCAAGGCGGCGCGAAGTGAGACCTCGTCACCGGCGTCGAGCAACTGATCAACCTTCGACGCCCCCGGAGCGAGTCGAGCGATGAACTCGCGCACCGCTGCTTCGGGCAACGCACCCACGAAGGTATCGATGATCTTGCCCTCGCGCAACGCGAACACCGCGGGAATCGACTGCACGTTAAAGGCCTGGGAGATCTCGGGATTCGCGTCGACGTCGACCTTGGCGAGTTCGACCTTGCCGTTAGTCTCGGCAATGACTTTTTCTAAGATCGGCCCGAGCGTCTTGCACGGGCCGCACCACTCCGCCCAGAGATCCACCACGACCGGCACGCTCTTCGAGCGTTCGATGACCGCTGTTGAAAAAGTGGCGTCCGTGACATCATTCACGCCGGTCAGCCTAACGGTCACGGCGAAGAAAAGGAGGGGTCACGCGACGCTGTTAGCCTCGGCGACTATGGGGAACGTGACGGGAATCAACGACGCCAACGTCACGGCGTGGATGGTCCAAAACCTCGGATCGATAGCGCCACTCGACTTCGAACTCATCGCGGGCGGCCGTTCGAATCTGACCTTTCGCGTCGCCGACGCCGCTGGACACACCTACGCCCTGCGCCGCCCCCCGATCAGTCACGTCTTGCCGACGGCCCACGACATGGTGAGAGAACACACGATCATTCAGGCCCTCTACCCCCTCGGGATTCCTGTTGCGAAGCCCCTCGGGCTCTGCACCGACGAAGAGGTCAACGAACGACCCTTTTACGTCATGGAGTTCGTGGAAGGCGCGATCCTGCGCGATCGCGCCCAGGCGGAGTCGGCCTTTGACCTCGCAACTCGCTCACAGATCGGCGACAATCTGGCCGCGACCTTGGCGCAACTGCACGACGTCGACGTCGACCAGGCCGGCCTGGGCACGCTCGCTCGACACGACGGCTACATCGAGCGCCAGTTACGGCGCTGGCGCGGACAGTTCGAGCAGATGAAGGTGGAAGGGGTCGATCACGACACGCTCGTCGAAGAGGTCGGCGACGAATTGGCCCAGTCGATTCCCCTCCAGCAACGCGTCGCCGTGGTGCACGGCGACTACCGCCTGGACAACACCGTGCTCGACGAAACCGGACATGTGCGCGCCATCCTCGACTGGGAGATCTGCACGCTCGGCGATCCCATGGCCGACTTGGGGATCCTGCTCTGTTACTGGGCCGAGCTGCAGGACCCGACGGTGGCGTTGCTGGGAGCAGCTCCCACCACGGCGCCCGGGTTCTCGTCGCGCGACGACGTCCTCAAGGCCTACGCCAGTCACTCGACGCTCGACGTCAGCGACGTTGCCTACTACCAGGCCTTCGGCTACTGGAAGTTGGCCTGCATCCTTCAAGGCGTCTTCGCGCGCTATCGCGCCGGTGCGGCCGGCGGCGATCAGGGCAGTGTCGAGGCGTATCCGGCCCACATCGCGATGCTCGCCGAGACGGCCAAGCGGACGTTGGAGGGCTGATGGACGAGGAGATCTACGACCGGATCATCTTTCTCGCCGATCCCGACCTGAACGAACCCGTACTGATTGTCGGGCTCGAGGGCTGGATCGACGCGGGCTTAGCCGCTTCCACGGCCGTCGCCACGTTGCTCGAGACAATCCCCACCGAAGTGCTGGCGACCTTTGACACCGAGTACTTCATCGACCAACGGGCCCGGCGCCCCCTGGCGCGCATCGTCGACGGCGTGACGACCGAGTTGACCTGGCCGGAGATTCAGATTCGCTACGGTCGAGACCCCGACGGTGCCGACGTGCTCTTTCTCGTCGGTCCCGAACCGGACTTTCACTGGAGCGACTTCGTCGACGTCGTGACCGACGCCGCCGGACGTTTCGACGTTCGACTCATCGTGGGACTCGGCGCCTTTCCCGCGCCCACGCCCCACACCCGCCCGGTGCGCTTGATCGGCACGGCGCCGGCGGCGAGTAAGCATCTCTTAACCCTCGTCGGATCGGTGACCGGTGAACTCGAAGTGCCCGCCGGCATCGGCACCGCACTGGAGTTGGGCTTCGCCGAAGTCGACATGGACATTCTCACCCTGTGGGCGCGCGTCCCGCACTACGTCGCCTCGATGCCCTACCCCCAAGCCGCCGCCGCGTTGATCGACGGACTTGCGCGCGTCTCGGGTCTCACCCTCGACGCGGGGCAGTTGCGAGCCTCGGCGGAGGAGGCGCGCCAACGCGTCGATGACCTCGTTACCAACAACCCCGAACACTCCTCGATGGTCGAACGCCTCGAAGCGGCCGCCGACCAGACCGAAGGCACTTCGCTCGGCGAAGAACTGCCGAGCGGTGAAGAACTAGCCGCTGAACTCGAGCGGTTTCTGCGCGGCGAGGCGAGCTAAGCGTCGCTCTGGCTGACGTCGACGTCGACGTCACCGTCTTCGATTCGCAGTCCCAATCCGAGCGCGTAGCCGTCGAGATAGAGCTCGGAGTCGTCCTGGCGCGGATGGCGATTAGCAATTTCGTAGAACCTCGCGGAGTGGTCGGCCTCTTGGAGGTGCGCGAGTTCGTGCACCAACACCGCGTCAATCACCCAGTCGGGACATTGGCGCAGCCGACTCGACACGCGAATCTCGCGCGAGGCCGGCGAGCACGAAGCCCAGCGGGCCTGTTGATTCTTCACCCAGCGAACGCTCGCGGGCATCACCGCGTCGTTGTAGAGCTCGGCCAGTTCGCGGGCCCGCTCATCGAGCGCCGCGTCATTGCCCGCGTTCAAGGGCCGCTGGACCATCAGTCGCTCGACAAGTTCGTCGACGAAGTCCCTTCGCTCGCGCCCCTTTACCCGAGCCGGAATCTGCACGACGATGCGACTGCCCGACCAGTGCGCGGTGCCGGTCTTTTTGCGCCGAGGTGATGCACGGATCTCGACCTCGGGTCGGTCGAACTGCGGCGACTCAACGGTGATCTGCGTGGCGCGCGAAGGTGGCTGTTTATGCGCCATCAGATGACGATGTTCACCAATCGCGGCGATCGAGCGACCACGCGCGTGGGCGTCACCCCATTCAACGCGGCGACGATCGCGGCGTCGGCGAGCGCCGCCGCAGTGGCGTCGGCCTCACTGATCGTGGGTACGACCGAGAGCCGGGCCTTCACCCGACCGTTCACCTGCACCACCATCGTCACGGTCGCCTCCGCGACGAGCGCCGGATCGGCGACGGGCCAGGGCAACTGGTGCACGCCGGGCCCCTCGGGGTGACGCTCTTGCCAGAGTTCGGCCGTGATGTGCGGGGTCATCGGCGCGAGCAACGTCGCCATGACGTCAAGGGCCTCGTCGAGTGTGACCTTGTCGATTCCCTCTTCGCTGCGAGCGACCTTGGAGGCGGCGTTCAGCAGTTCCATGATCGCCGCGACCGCGGTGTTGTAACTCCAGCGGTTGAGGTCATTCGTCACGCGGGCAATCGTGCGGTGCGTGACTTGGCGAACCGAGTAGTCCGACTCGTCCGCGACGTCGTGAAAGTTCACGTCGCGGTAGTGCCACAGTCGATAGAACCGGTCGATGAAACGCGCGCAGCCGTCGATCACGTCGTCGGTCTGATCGGTCCAGTCCAGGTTGTCGCCCGGAGGACCCGCAAAGAGATGAAAGAGCCGCAGCCCGTCGGCCCCCACGCTCTGGTAGTACGCCTCGGGGGTCACGAGGTTGCCCTTGGACTTGGACATCTTCGTGCCGTCAAAGCGGATCATGCCCTGGGTAAAGAGTCGCTGGAACGGCTCGCGGGGTAGTCCCGGCGCGAGTCCGATGTCGTCGAGGGCCTTTAGGTAAAAGCGCGCGTACATCAGGTGCAAGATCGCGTGCTCGATGCCCCCGATGTACTGATTGACCGGCATCCACTTCGCGGCCTCGACCGGATCGAAGGCCTTGCCCGGCGTGAAGGGATCGGCGAAGCGCAGGTAGTACCACGAGGAGTCGGTGAACGTGTCCATGGTGTCGGTCTCTCGACGCGCGGGCTTGCCACAGATCGGACACGTGGTGTTGAGAAAACCTTCGTGGGTCGCGAGCGGCGACTGGCCCGTCTTATCGAGCACGACGTCGTCAGGCGCCAACACCGGGAGTTGATCCTCGGGCACGGGCACGATGTGATGATCGTCGCAGTAGACCACCGGAATGGGACAGCCCCAGAAACGTTGGCGAGAGATCAGCCAGTCGCGCAATCGATAGTTCACCTTCGCGACGCCCTTCGCGTGTTCGACCAAGAACTCGGTGGCCTTGACTTTCGCCGTCGGGACGTCGAGGCCGTTCATGAAGCCCGAATTGATGTGCGGGCCATCCCCGTTGTACGCACCCTCGACATCATTCGGGGGCTGGACCGTGCGGATCACCTTAAGACCGTGCGCCTTGGCGAACTCGAAGTCACGCTCGTCCTCGCCCGGTACCGCCATGATGGCCCCGGTGCCGTAGGTGCCCAGCACGTAGTCCGCGACGTAGACCGGCACCTGCTCCTTGGTAAAAGGATTGATGACGAAGCTGCCGGTAAAGGCTCCGCGCTTTTCCAAGCCGATACCTTCACTCGAGTTCGTCGAGCGCTCGATCTCCGTGGTGGAAGAAGCGCGCAGCACGATTTCTTCGACCCGCGCGCGCTCGTCGTCGGTCGTCAGCAGCGACAACAGTGGATGCTCGGGCGCAACGACGGCGTAGGTGACCCCGTAGCCGGTATCCGGGCGCGTCGTAAAAACGCGTAGGGACTTCGTGGCGTCAAAGACGAAGGGCAGATCGAACTCGACGCCTTCGCTGCGACCGATCCAGTTTCGCTGCATGACCTTCACCCGTTCGGGCCACTCGAGCGCGCCGAGACTGTTCAACAGTTCCTCGGCGTAGTCGGTGATCTTGAAGAACCACTGTTTGAGGAATCGACGAACCACGACGTCGCCTGAGCGCTCACACGTGCCATCGGCTAACACCTGCTCGTTCGCGAGTACCGTCATGCAGCCCGGGCACCAGTTCACCTGCGCCTCGGCCCGATACGCCAGCCCCTGTTTGAGGAACGCCAGAAAGATGGTCTGGGACCACTTGATGAACTCAGGATCGTGGCTGTAGACCTCGCGACGCCAGTCGTAGACCGCACCCAAGCGTCGAACCGAGGACTTCAGCTCGGCCATCCGGGCTTCGACAAAGACCCGTGGATGCTCGCCGGCCTTGATGGCGGCATTCTCGGCCGGCAGACCAAAGGAGTCAAAGCCGTAGGGCGAAAGCACCGCTTTTCCGAGCATGGTCTGGTAGCGCACCACGACGTCGCCAAAGGTGTAGTTGCGCACGTGGCCCTGGTGGGCGAAGCCCGAGGGGTAGGGATACATAGATAGGGCGTAGTAGCGCTCGCGCGGATCGTCGTTGTCGACGTCGTAGGTGCCCTCGTCGAGCCAGGTCGCCTGCCACTTCTCTTCTACGGCGACGACGGCAAATGGGCGGTTCATTGGAACATTCTAGGGAATAATCGGCCTATCCTCGCTCCAAGAGAGAATGGAAACGATGACCGAGACGACGTACATTCTGGTCCACGGCGCCTGGGGCGGCGAGTGGTGTTGGCGCGACGTGGGTCACGAACTCACCCGACGCGACGTGCAGTGGACCGCGGTCGATCTGCCGAGTTCAACCCACGGCGCGCACCCCAACACCTTTCTCGGCGACGACGCGCATGAAGTCATCGAGATCGCCAAACTCGACGGACCCGTCGTCCTCGTCGGACATAGTTACGGCGGAGCCGTTATCACCGAGGCCGCTGACCGCGTGCCCAACCTGGAGCGTCTCATCTACATCGCCGCCCTCGTGCCGAGATTGGACCAAAGCGCCAGTGAAATCATCGAGGAGACTTCGGTGCGGACACTCCTCGACCAGGCGATCGAGGTTGAGGGCGACTACTTACGCCTCAACCCCGAACGCGCGGCCGCGGCGCTCTATCAAGACTGTACGGAGGAGGTAGCGGCGTGGGCGGTCTCGAATCTGACGACCCAGACCATCGCGAGCCTTCGCAGTCCGCGAAGTTCCTTCGACGTCGAAGTGCCGAGCTACTACGTGCGATGTTCTCTCGACTATGGGATTGATCCCAGCGTTCAAGAGGTCATGTCAGGACGATGCGGTGAGGTCGCGACACTTGAGAGCGGCCACTCGCCGATGCTCTCCCAACCGGTCGCGCTCTGCGATCTCCTTCTAACCAGCGCCTGACAATGGCGCGCGTCGTAACAATTCTGGAGCGAACCACCGCCAAACTCTCCAAAATAACTTTATGAAAGTCGAGAAGATCGCCGCCTTTGCGATGAGTTTTCCCGAGACCAGCGAGGAGCAGCCTTTCGGCCCAACCGTCGACGTGTACAAAGTTGCGGGGAAAATCTTCGCCATCCTCGCACCCGATGACACGCCTCCCGCAATTTCACTCAAGTGCGAACCCATGCTTGCGCTCGAACTTCGAGAAGAGTTCGAAGCAGTCATCCCGGGCTACCACTTGAATAAAGCTCACTGGAATACCGTCATCCTCGACGGGAGCGTCCCGGACCACGAACTCAAGAGAATGATTTCGCACTCCTACGAACAGGTGATTGGAGGGCTACCCAAGTTTCATCGCCAACGAATTTCATCGATTGACTGGCCAAAATGAAAACGCCTTCGCTGCCTCTTCTGCTCGCGATGGCTTAAGGAATCCAGCGAGGCCAACTGCTAACATTGAAAATCCACCCAGGGGGTATAGCTCAGCTGGTAGAGCACTTGCATGGCATGCAAGGGGTCAGGGGTTCGAATCCCCTTACCTCCACCAA